>ERZ773165.1738-NODE-1738-length-12338-cov-8.237971_pt1 | contig 12338 bp, 9 predicted proteins | sample MGYA00581003_ERZ773165 | MGnify/ENA primary metagenome ERZ773165 (study PRJEB29015, sample SAMEA2737817) | human gut metagenome | biome: human gut; feature: human-associated habitat; material: faeces | place: China | collected 2012 ... | reverse complement strand
TGTACGACAAGCTGTTCACCGAGGCCAACATGAACGCCATCCCCGAGGGCAGCGATTACAAGGACTACCTGAACCCGGAAAGCGTTGTTGTGTGCAAGGGCTGCAAGCTGGAAGAAAGCCTGAAGGACGCAAAGCCCGGTGAGAAGTTCCAGTTCGTGCGCACTGGCTTCTTTACCCCGGACTCCAAGAACCCCGGCGTTTACAACCGCGTCGTCACCCTGCGCGACAGTTTCAAACCCGCAAAGTAAAAATATATCACGTCAAAAGGGAGCATTTGATCTTTTATGAAGAAACTCACCCGGAATGTTATCATCATGGCTGTTGTCACTGTCATTATGGCAGTTGTGCTCAGCCTGTACATCAAGAACACCGGCACTGTGCCTGCTGCCGACAACGCCGCCAGCCTGACGGATGGCATCTATACGTCCAGCGCTCAGGGCTGCCTGAGTGATGTGACCGTCACCGTCACTGTCACCGGCGGCCGGGTGACCGGTGTGGAGATCGATGCATCCGGCGAGACTCCCGAACTGGGCGGTATCGCTGCTGAAACTCTGGCAGACCAGCTGACCAAGGCCGGTTCCACCAGCGGTGTGGACGCTGTTGCCGGTGCTACCATGACCAGCGACGCTGTGTTCACCGCCATGGACGACTGCCTGAGTCAGGCAGAGTAAAGACCCGAAAGACCGGCATGGTTCACAGCTTTGCCGGTCTTTTTTCTTAAAATACAGCACAAGGAGAGGGAACATTATGGGCGTATTATCCAATCTGGAACCAGCTTCGGTTTTTTATTACTTTGAGGAGATCTGCAGCATTCCGCACACCTCCCACCACGAAAAGGCACTGAGCGACTACTGCGTGCAGTTCGCCAAGGCCCACGGCCTTGCCTGCCGTCAGGACGAGATGGGCAATGTGCTCATTAAGGCACCGGCCACACCCGGATACGAGAAGGAGCCTGGCCTGATCCTGCAGGGCCATCTGGACATGGTGGGCGACAAGACCGCCGACTGCCCGCTGGATCTTGAGAAGGATGCCATCCACCCGGTCGTAGACGGCGGCTATGTGTGCGCCGAGGGCACGACCCTTGGCGGCGACGACGGCATTGCCGTGGCCTATGCGCTGGCTGTTCTGGACGCAAAGGACATTCCCCACCCTGCGCTGGAGGTCGTGCTGACCGTCTGCGAGGAGGTGGGCCTGCTGGGTGCATCGGCCATGGATTTTTCCGACCTTGAGGGCCGGATGCTCCTCAACATCGACTCAGAGGAAGAAGGCGTGCTCACCGCAGGCTGTGCGGGCGGACGCCGCGTCGAGTGCCATCTGCCCATCACCCGTGCGGCTGTGACCGGCACCGCCGTGAAGGCGGACATCGCGGGGCTTGCGGGAGGGCACTCCGGCACCGAGATCCACAAAGGCCGCGCCAACGCCATCGCTCTGCTGGGGCGCTACCTGACCCTGCTGTCTGACCACGGTGCAGAGTACGCTGTGCTCACCCTCTCCGGCGGTGCAAAGGAAAACGTCATCCCGAAAGAAAGCAGCGTTACGCTGGTGCTGCCCGCCGGTATCACCGAAGCCGTGCGCGCTGCCGGGGCAGACTTTACCGCGCAGATGAAAGCAGAATTCGGCACTGCTGACCCGGGCATCCGCCTGCAGCTCACCGAGGAGGGCTGCGGCGAATACGATGCACTGGATGCGAACTCCGCCGAGCGTCTGCGCAAAGCCCTGCTGCTGATGCCCTGGGGTGTGCAGAGCATGAGCATGGATGTGCCCGGCCTTGTGGAGACCTCGCTGAACCTCGGCGTGGCCGAGATGAGCGGCACCGAAGCCATCCTGCGGTTTGCCATCCGCAGCTCGGTGCCCTCGGCCAAGGAGCTGCTGAGCTGCAAGGTGCAGTCTCTCACCGAGCTGCTGGGCGGCAGTGTGCGGTTCCACGGTGACTATCCTGCGTGGGTCTATGCCCGCGAAAGCGCCCTGCGCGACCGCTGCGTAGCTGTGTACGAGGTGCAGTACGGCGAAAAGCCCCAGATCGTGGCGCTGCATGCGGGTCTGGAATGCGGCATCCTCTCCGGCAAGATCGAAGGGCTGGACTGCATCTCCTTCGGCCCGAACCTGCTGCACGTCCACACCCCCAACGAGCGCGCCGACATTGCATCGGTGGCCCGTGTGTGGGAATACCTGAAGGCTATTCTGGCTTACAAAGAGTAAAACCCTCTCAGTCACAGCTTGCGCTGTGCCAGCTCCCCCGAAAGGGGGAGCTTTCTTTGTGCTGACTGTAAAGATTCAAAAAGCTCCCCCTTTCGGGGGAGCTGCTGAACGAAGTGAAGCTGAGAGGGTCAGTCCAGATACTTGATCTTGCCCGGCTCAATGCCCTTGATGCCAAGGCCCGGCTCGTTGGAAACAGTGATGTCTTTTTCGTTGAACACTGCACCGCCGAGGATGGGGTCCTCACTGCACAGCACGGGGCCGTCCAGATCCACGCGGGTGATGATCTGCTTTGCGCAGGCCAGATGCACGGCGGCATTCACGCTGATCTTGGCTTCCAGCATACAGCCGATCATGCACTCCACGCCGTACACCTCGGCAGCGGATGCGATCTTGAGGGCGTTGTACAGGCCGCCGCACTTCATCAGCTTGATGTTCACGAGGTCTGCGGCTCCCATCTGCATGATGGTCAGTGCGTCCTGCGGGGAGAACACGCTCTCGTCGGCCAGCACCGGCACATAGGAGCGCTCGGTAACATACTTCAGGCCTTCAAAATCGTGGGCCTTGACCGGCTGCTCCACGAATTCGAGATCAAGGCCCTTCTCCTGCATTCCGTTCAGGATGCGCACGGCTTCCTTGGGGGTCCAGCCCTGATTTGCGTCGATGCGGATGCAGGTCTCCTTGGGCACAGCACCGCGGATGGCGCTCAGGCGTGCAATATCCTTTTCCGGCTCCTTGCCCACCTTGACCTTCAGGCAGTCGTAGCCGCGGTCGATGGCGTTCAGGGCATCGCGCACCATCTCTTCGGGGTCGTTGACGCTGATGGTGATGTCGGTGACGATGGACTTCTTTGCGCCGCCCATCAGCTTGTACACAGGGATTTTGTACAGCTGGCCGTACAGATCCCACAGGGCCATATCCACAGCAGCCTTGGCGCTGGTGTTCTTCTGGATGCAGGCATTCAGTGCGATCATCAGGTCTTCAAAGTCGTCCACATCGCGGCCGATGATGGTCTTTGCGATATGGTCGCGGATGGCACCGATGATGGCACCGGTGGTGTCGCCGGTGATCACACCGGTGGGAGGTGCCTCACCATAACCCACAGCGCCGGTGTCGGTGTGGATCTCTACGATCACATCCTCCACGCTGCTGACCGAGCGCAGAGCCGTCTTAAAAGGCACGCGCAGCGGCACGGAGATCAGACCGAGACGTACTTCCGTGATTTTCATGCAAAACCTACCCCTTTCGATAAAAAATTATTGCCAGATTATGAAATCTATGGTAGTATTGTAAACGAAGTTGTCGATATTGTAAAGACAATTGTCCGCAAAAAATTGCACAAAAAGAAAGGGGATTGGGTTCATGATCACAAACGGTTTCACTTACATCGCCGTGCTGGTGTTCATTGCCGCACTGCTGGTGTGGCTGCAACGCTACACGAAGTCGAAATTCTTCGACTATGCACCACCTATCGTTCTGCTGTACCTCATTACCATGATTCTCTGCACGCTGGGTGCATGGGACATGGAGGCCACCAAGCCTGCCTACTCCGTGCTGAAAAACAACCTGCTGTATGCAATGATCTTCCTGATGCTGCTGCGCTGCGACATCCGCAAGATCATCAAGCTGGGTCCCAAGATGCTGGGCGGCTTCTTTGCCGCTTCCGTCTCCATCTCGCTGGGCTTCATTGCAACCTTTGCCATCATGAAGGGTGCGATTGGCTCCGAAGCATGGAAGGCACTGGGCGCTCTGTGCGGCAGCTGGATGGGCGGCTCCGGCAACATGATCGCCGTGCAGGCTGCGCTGGACATCGGCGAAGCTGACATGGCCTACGCACTGGTGGTGGACTCCATCGACTACTCCATCTGGGTCATGTTCCTGCTGTGGGCCATCAACCTTGCTCCCAAGTTCAACAAGTGGGTCAAGGCCGACACCACCACGCTGGATGAAGTGTCCCGCCGTCTGGAAGAGGACGCAAAGTCCAACGAGGACAAGGCTACCTTTGTCAACCTGATCTTCCTGCTGGGTCTGGCTCTGGTGATCTCCGCCTTCGGTCAGGATATCGGCGCAGCCCTGAACAGCGCAATGCCCTTCCTGGACAAGGCCACCTGGACCGTCCTGCTCATCACGTTGTCCGGCCTGATCGGCGCTGTCACCCCCGTGGGCCGCATGGCAGGCAGCACCGAGCTGTCCAATCTGCTGCTGTACTCCGTGGTGGCATTGCTTGCCTCCCGCGCAAGCTTCCTGGAGCTGACCGATGCACCCGCATGGATCCTGGCAGGCTTTATGATCCTGGCCATCCACGGCATCATTCTGGTGCTGCTGGCAAAGATCTTCCATCTGGATATGTTCACCTGCGGTGTTGCATCTCTGGCAAACATCGGCGGTTCCGCATCCGCTCCCATTCTGGCTGGTGCCTACAGCGGCGCTCTGGTGCCCGTTGGCGTTCTGATGGCTCTGATGGGCTACGTCATTGGCACGGCAGGCGGACTGATCACCGCAAATATCATGTCTCTGCTGGCATAACAAATACTGCAAAAAGGGGCTGTTGCATGTGCAACAGCCCCTTTTCTTATACGATTTTTTGCTTAGCCGCCCAGATATGCGCTGCGCACGCGCTCGTTGGTCAGCAGTTCAGCACCGGTGCCCTCCATGACCACACGGCCCGTCTCAAGGACGTAGGCACGGTCTGCCACGGAAAGAGCCATCTGTGCGTTCTGCTCCACCAGCAGGATGGTCATGCCTTCCTTGTGCACGTTCTGGATGATGTCGAAGATCTCCTGCACCAGCAGCGGCGAAAGGCCCATGGAAGGCTCGTCCAGCATCAGCATGGAAGCGTTGCTCATCAGTGCACGGCCCATAGCCAGCATCTGCTGCTCGCCGCCGGACATGGTACCGGCCAGCTGCTTGCGGCGCTCCTTCAGGCGGGGGAACAGCTCAAACACCTTTTCCTTGTTGGGTGCAATGGTGGAAGCAGGCTGGGTGTATGCACCCATGTCCAGATTTTCTTCCACGGTCATGTGCAGGAACACATGACGGCCTTCCGGCACATGGGCAAGGCCTGCTTCCACGATCTTGTGGGCGCGCATGCCCTTGATGCTGCTGCCCTTGTACAGGATGTCGCCGGTCTTGGGCTTCAGCAGGCCGGAAATAGTCTTCAGGGTGGTGGATTTGCCAGCACCGTTGGCACCGATCAGGGTGACGATCTCGCCCTGATCCACCTCGAAGGAGATGTCCTTGACGGCGTGGATGTTGCCGTAATAGACGTTGATGTTATCAACTTTCAGTAACGTATCAGCCATGGCTTAGCCCTCCTTCTTGCCCAGATAGGCTTCGATGACCTGCGGGTTGCTGCGGATCTCATCCGGCGTGCCCTTGGCGATGATGCGGCCGAAGTTCAGCACGGCAATGCCCTCGCAGATGCCCATGACCAGGCTCATATCATGCTCGATCAGCAGCACGGCGATGTTGAACTCGTCGCGGATGCGGCGGATGGTCTCGGTCAGCTCTGCAGTCTCGGAGGGATTCATACCGGCAGCAGGCTCGTCCAGCAGCAGCAGCTTCGGGCTGGTGGCCAGTGCACGCATGATCTCCAGACGGCGCTGTGCGCCGTAGGGCAGGCTGCCTGCCTGCACATTGGCGAGGTCTGCCATGTGGAAGATATCCAGCAGCTCCAGAGCACGCTCGGTGCACTTCTTCTCTTCCTTCCAGTAGTTGGGCAGGCGGATCAGGGAGGAGGCCAGATTGTACTTCATGGACTCGTGCAGGCCCACCTTGATGTTATCGATGACGCTCAGTTCCTTGAACAGGCGGATGTTCTGGAAGGTACGGGCCACGCCCATGCGGTTGACCTGATAGGTCTTTTTGCCGGCGGTGGGCATACCATCGATCAGGATGGAGCCGCGGGTGGGCTGGTAAACGTTGGTCAGCAGGTTGAACACGGTGGTCTTACCGGCACCGTTGGGGCCGATCAGACCGGTGATCTCGTTGCGGCCGATCATCAGGTTGAAGCCATCCACGGCGGTCAGACCGCCGAAGTCGATGCCCAGCTCACGCACGTCCAGAATGGGCTTTTTGTCCATGTCGCGGTCGGTCAAAAAGCCGCCGGAGGGCACACTGTGTAACTTGGTCTGGAACTCACTCATGGTCTTTGCCCTCCTTTGCTTTCTTCTGGAACAGTTCGCCGTTCATGATCTTTTCCACGATGCGGCTCATGGAGAAGTCGTAGCTGCCCAGCAGTCCGCCCGGACGGAAGATCATCATGAGGACCAGCACCAGCGAGTAGACTACCATGCGGTAGCTGTCAAAGCTGCGGGTCGCCTCGGGCAGGATGGTAAGCACGGTCGCAGACAGGATGGAGCCCAGCATGGAGCCCATGCCGCCCAGAACCACCATGACCAGAATTTCGATGGACTTCATGAAGCCGAAGGTGGAGGGGTCCAGAACGCCCAGATAGCAGGCGTACAGGCCGCCGGCCAGACCGGCAAAGGCGGCAGAGAATGCAAAGGCCATGACCTTATAATAAGTAGTCTGGATGCCGCAGCTCTCGGCAGCGATCTCGTTATCGCGGATGGCCAGCACGGCACGGCCGTGGCGGCTCTTCATCATGGCGTGGATGGCAAAGCAGGTAATGACCACGCAGATGAACACATTGGCGAAGTTGGAATACTTGGGGATGTTCTTCAGGCCCTTGGCACCGTAGAACAGCTTGAAGCCCAGCACATCATCGATGTTGTTCAGGGTGATGCGGATGATCTCGCCAAAGCCCAGCGTCAGGATGGCCAGATAATCACCGGTCAGGCGCAGAGCAGGAATGCCGATCAGCACGCCGAACAGGCCCGCCACGATGCAGGCCAGCACCAGACCCACGGCAAAAGCGACACCGGAGGGCAGATTGCTGTATTTCGTGAACAGGGCGCAGGTGTAAGCACCCACGGCCATGAAACCGGCGTGGCCCAGCGGCAGCTGGCCCAGATAACCGGTGGCAACGTTCAGCGAGACAGCCAGAATGATGTTGATGCCCACGGTCAGCAACACCTTGTTCTGGTAGGTGGACAGCACATTCTGGGTGAGGAAGGAAAGCCCCACGAACAGCAGCGCCACCAGCACGGCGTTCATCAGGTAGCGCACGGGCATTTTGAGCGTTTTGCGTTTGGTATTCATCTTCATGCCCTCCTTACACCTTTTCCTGAACCTTGCGGCCAAGGAAGCCGGTGGGCTTGACCAGCAGCACGATGATCAGGATCGCAAACGTGACGGCATCCTTCCATGCGGAAAGGCCGATGGCGGAAACAAAGCACTCGCACAGGCCGATGGCGATGCCACCGATCATGGCACCGGGAATGGAGCCGATGCCGCCCAGAACGGCTGCAACGAAGGCCTTCAGGCCCAGCATGGAGCCCATGGTGGGGGTCGCCTGCGGGTAGCTGCAGCAGTACAGCACCGAGCCGATACCGGCCAGTGCGGAGCCCACCGCAAAGGTAAAGGAAATGGTGCTGTTGACGTTAATGCCCATCAGGCGGGCAGCGTCCATATCCTCAGACACGGCACGCATGGCCTTGCCGAGCTTGGTCTTCTGCACAAGGAAGGTGAGCACCAGCATGGACAGCACCGTGACCAGCAGGGTGATGACAGAGGTGAGGCCCAGCGGCACAGAGCCGATGTGGAAGGTCTGGTTGGTGTAGTAGGCCGGAATGACCTTTGCACCGGAACCAAGGATCAGCTCTGCAGTGTACTCCAGGAAGAAGGACACGCCGATTGCCGTGATCAGCAGGGAGATACGGGGTGCGTTGCGCAGCGGGGTGTAGGCGATCTTCTCGATCACAACGCCCAGCAGCGTGCAGGTGATGATGGTAGCGCACACAGCAGTGACCGGGCCAAGGCCCAGCTGGTTCATCACGAACCAGGACATGTACGCACCAACCATAATGACATCGCCATGGGCAAAGTTCAGCAGCAGGATGATGCCGTACACCATGCTGTAACCCAGTGCGATCAGTGCATAGATGCTGCCAAGGGACAAGCCGTTGATCAGCTGGCTAAAAAACACTGTCATGGACTGATACTTCCTTTCTTTGCGGCGTTTGCACGCCTTTTGGGGAATGCACTTTTTTACCAAAAAAGCGGAGACAGCCGAGCAAAACCTGTTCCGGCGGTCTCCGCAATGGGTCATTTATTTCTGAGTGCTGCCTTTATGCCGCACACCGGTGCGCAGGATCAAAGCAGATCAGAACATTTCCTTCAGAACGGGGGTTGCACCGTCAAAGCACAGGATAGCAGTCTGCTTGACGGGGTTGTGGTGCTCATCGAAGGTGAAGGTGCCGGTGATGCCATCAATGGTGCCGCCTGCGATAGCATCGATGACGGCCTGCTTATAGTCGTCATCACCAGCGGTCAGGCCGGCATCCTCAGCAGCCTGAATGCCGTAGACAACGGTCATGGCAGCATCGTAGCCCAGAGGAGCGAAGCCGTTGGGGTACTCCTCACCGTACTCAGCCTTGTAGGCATCCTCAAAGTCGGGGTTGGAGCCCTTTGCGTAGTTTGCGCAGAAGTAGGCATCCTTCAGCTGGTCGGCAGTTGCGTAGCCTTCCAGACCATCCCAGCCGTCGCCGCCCAGGAAGGGAACTGCCAGACCGATGCTCTCAGCCTGAGCCAGGATCTGACCGACTTCCTGATAGTAGTTGGGGCAGAACACCACTTCGGGAGCCTTGCCCAGAATGGTGGTCAGCTGGGTCTTGTAGTCCACATCGCCCTCAGAGTAGGTCTCCTGATCGACGATGGTGCCGCCCAGGCTCTCGAACTCGTTGACGAAGTTCTCTGCCAGACCCTCGTTGTAGTCAGCGCCCTTCTGGAAGATGACGGCTGCCTTGGTGTAGCCCAACCGCTGGTAAGCGTAGTCAGCCATCTTGATGCCCTGGAACGGGTCGGTGAAGGTTGCGCGGAACACATTCTCGTTCACGGTGTCGGTCTCGGCATCGTAGGTGACAGCCTCAGCGGTAGCGGAAGCGGTGACCATGGGCATGTTGTAGTCTGCGCTCTCGGCAGCAACTGCCAGAGTCGGGGTGGTGGTAACATCGCCCACCAGAGCGGTGATGCCCTGATCGCACATCTTGGTGAAGCAGGTAACAGCCTGAGTTGCATCGCCCTGCTCATCCATGGCGATGATCTCCAGCTGCTTGCCGTTGATGCCGCCCTTTTCGTTGACCTGCTTCAGGTACAGGGTAGCGCCGTTGACAACGGCCTGACCGTAAACGGAAACATCACCGGTCATGGGGCCCAGAACACCCACCTTGATGGTGTCACCAGAAGCAGCGGCACCAGAAGCTGCGGTAGAGGCGGAAGCAGCAGTGCCGTTGGAAGAACCGCCGCATGCAGTCAGAACGCCGGCTGCAGCAACAACACCTGCAGCGGCCAGGAAATTACGACGAGAAATCATCTTTTTCATAGTGAATATCCTCCTTAGGAGCATTCGTGCTTCAGTATAAAAACGGAAGCAAGGCCCTCTTTCCCTCAAAGCGACCTTGCTTCGTTATCAATATTATAGACCTGTGAGCCATAATCCGCAATTCACAAACCGTCCATACTTTCAGGGGCATTTTGTGGATTTTGTTGCCAAAATAGCCAAAAGCAATGGGCCTGTTTTGTGCACTATTTCAATTGTTTCATTTTGTTTGTGTGTCAGGTGAACACAATTCACAAGTTGCAAAAGGGTTACAGGGTCTCCATTTCGGCATCTGCGGCGAACGCGGCCTCTGCACGTGCCTCGGCAGCTTCGCCCTCTGCTTCCGCTTCGGCCGGAGACTCTGCAAGGATCTTGCGGATGGCGGTGAAGTAGAACACCAGCGACAGGCCGGTGCCGATGCACCAGCCCACGGGCCATGCCATCCAGATGCCCGTGCTGCCCAGAGCAGTGCTGCTCAGCACAATGGCGATGCCCACGCGCAGGATCAGGTCGGAGAAGGTGGCGATCATAAAGCGAACCATCATGCCGCAGCCGCGCAGGATGCCGTCAGTGACCAGCTTGACCGACACCACAAAATAGAAGGGAGACAGGATGCGCAGGAACAGCATACCGGTGTCGATGGCCGGACCCTGCGGGTCATTCATGAACAGCAGCAGCAGGAAGCGGCCGAAGAAGAAGTACAGGAGCACGATGGGCACGCAGATGATCCACACCAGATTGCGGCCTGCGCCAAAGCCCTCGTGCACACGGTCCATCTTGCCCGCGCCCATGTTCTGGGAGGTGTAGTTGGAGATGCCGTTGCCCAGCGTGGTGAAGGAAGTGATGACCATGTTGTTCAGCTTGACGGCTGCAGAGTAGCCTGCAATGACGCTGGCACCAAAGGTGTTGATAACGCTCTGCAGGATGATGTTGCCCACAGAGACGAAGCTCTGCTGCAGGATGCTGGGAATGGCTACCACGGCCACCTTGCCCAGCATGTTCCAGGAGAACAGCACGACCTTGTTCTTGGATTTGAAGGCGCTGATGCGGCGGAACACCACCACCATGGCCAGCACGCAGCTCACACCCTGACACAGGAAGGTGGCCCATGCCACACCGGCTACGCCCATCTTGAGACCGGCCACGAACAGGATGTCCACGCCGATGTTGGACAGGGACGAGACTGCCAGAAAATAGAAGGGCGTTTTGCTGTCGCCCAGAGCGGAGAAGATGCCGGTGGCGATGTTGTAGAAGAACATGAAGGGCAGGCCCAGCACGTAGATATCCAGATACAGCGAAGAATCCGCAAGGATCTCCTCCGGGGTATTGATGAGCTCCAGCAGGCTGTGGCAGCCCACAAGGCCGATCAGCATCAGCACGGCGCACAGCACGGCAGAGCCGATCAGGGAAGTGTAGACCGAAGTCTTCATCTCATCGTAGTCCTTTGCGCCAAAGTAGCGGGACACGATGACCGAGCAGCCAATGTTGCAGCCAAAGGCAAATGCAATGAAGATCAGGGTGATCTCGTAGCTGTTGCCCACAGCAGCCAGTGCATTCTCGCCGATGAACTTGCCTGCAACAAGGCTGTCGGCAATGTTGTACAGCTGCTGGAAGATGATGCTGCCGAACATGGGCAGGCAGAACTGCCACAAAACCTGTGACGGCTTGCCGACCGTCAGATCCTTATTCATATAGAAAATCCTCCTCTATCTACCATAAAGAAACATATTAGAACCAAAAACAGTATAGAGTCGCCCTGACAAAAAGTAAAGAAAAATTTTAGTATATCTGCCATATGAAATTTACATGGCAGGCATGATGCATCCCCGCTGCTGCCAGTGGGCAGACTGTAAAGACCAGCTGTTTCCTGCTTTGCCGGAATGTTCTGCCCCATCAGCTGCCGTTTTTTGCCCCTTAAAAAGTTTACATCCGCAAACATGTGCATCGGCTCTTGCACCGGGCCGGAAAGCGTGGTAGGATACTATTGGTTAGTTAGACATAACTATCACAATTGGCCGTCACCCGTCTGCCCGCCCCGGGCAGCACAGGGATGGAAATGATATTCAGGAGGTTTTCAAGATGAACGATCTGGAAATTGAATCTGTTGTTGGCCGCGAAATTCTGGACTCCCGCGGCAACCCCACCGTGGAAGCGGAGATCACTCTGGCCGACGGCACTGTGGCACGCGGCTGCGCACCTTCCGGCGCATCCACTGGTGAGTTTGAAGCTCTGGAGCTGCGGGACGGCGACAAGGGCCGCTATCTGGGCAAGGGCGTGACCAAGGCTGTTGAGAACATCAACACCGTCATTGCTGATGCTGTTGTGGGCATGGACGCCTCCGACATCTACGCCATCGACGCTGCCATGATCAAGGCCGACGGCACCAAAGATAAATCCAATCTGGGCGCAAACGCCATTCTGGCCGTGTCCATTGCCGCCTGCCGTGCAGCCGCTGCTTCTCTGGATATGCCGCTGTACCGCTTTCTGGGCGGTGTGAACGGCAACCGCCTGCCCGTGCCCATGATGAACATTCTGAACGGCGGCGCACACGCCACCAACACCGTGGATACGCAGGAGTTCATGATCATGCCCGTGGGCGCGCCCTCCTTCAAGGAAGCTTTGCGCTGGTGCGCTGAGGTCTTCCACGCTCTGGCTTCCATCCTGACGGCCAAGGGTCTGGCTACCTCTGTGGGCGATGAGG
>ERZ773165.1720-NODE-1720-length-12437-cov-5.094977_pt1 | contig 12437 bp, 10 predicted proteins | sample MGYA00581003_ERZ773165 | MGnify/ENA primary metagenome ERZ773165 (study PRJEB29015, sample SAMEA2737817) | human gut metagenome | biome: human gut; feature: human-associated habitat; material: faeces | place: China | collected 2012 ... | reverse complement strand
TTTTTCAAAAATGCTGGCGAGGTGTGGGCGAGTAGCCCACATTTGCGAAGCAAATCGAAAATTTGCAATATGGTTTTTCTGCTGCAATCGCATTTTTTGAAACTTTCAAATTCAAGTAAAGTTGAAGAATGAGAAATAAGTTGTAAATTCAGACAAGGCAACGGGGCGATTGCAGCACGCTGGCAGGCAAAAGCAGGGGTGGAACCCCCTTTTGCCGGATGTGAAAGACCGTTTTCCCTAAGAACATTCCATTTGAACAGTAAAATCCCCTCCTTGCAATCCCTCCCTTAAAATTCATTTTTCAGGAAATGCAGCTTTTGCAAAAATCAGAAAAAATAGAAAAATTGCTTTTGCAATCAAGAAACTTTGTGAATTTCTTGACAACAGACCACGAAATCTGGTACAATAAGCGTATAGGAAGGAAAATTAGTTTCCTTTTTTCCGGCGAGCATCTGGCAGAACCACCGGAAACAAGCATAAGAATCGAAAGGACTTGATGAACATGGGTTTGACATTAACCGAAAAAATCCTGAAGGCACATCTGGTAGAAGGCGAAATGAAAAAGGGTACCGAAATCGGAATCCGCATCGACCAGACCCTGACACAGGATGCCACCGGTACAATGGCATATTTGGAATTTGAAGCAATGGGCGTTCCAAGAGTACGGACAGAACGCAGCGTTGCCTATATCGACCACAACACTTTGCAGAGTGGTTTTGAAAATGCAGACGACCACCGCTTTATCGGCAGCGTTGCCAAGAAGCACGGTATTTATTTCTCCCGTCCGGGCAATGGCATTTGCCATCAGGTACATCTGGAACGGTTCGGCGTACCGGGTAAAACCTTGATTGGTTCGGACAGCCATACCCCGACTGGCGGCGGTATCGGTATGATTGCAATGGGTGCAGGCGGTCTGGACGTTGCAGTTGCAATGGGCGGCGGTACTTATTATATTACCTGCCCGAAGATTGTAAAGGTAGAATTGACTGGTAAGCTGTCCCCGTGGGTTGCTGCAAAGGATGTTATTCTGGAAGTTCTGAAGCGGCTCTCTGTAAAGGGCGGCGTTGGAAAAGTCATTGAATACTGTGGCGAAGGCGTCAAGACCCTTTCCGTTCCGGAACGTGCAACCATCACCAATATGGGTGCAGAACTGGGTGCAACCACTTCTATTTTCCCGTCTGATGAAGTTACCAAGCAGTTCCTGGAAGCACAGGGCAGAGGCGAAGTTTGGACAGAACAGAAGGCTGATCCAGATGCCGTCTATGATGAAGTCGTTACCATCAATCTGAGCGAATTAGTGCCGCTTGCTGCATGTCCGCATTCTCCGGACAATGTAAAGAGCGTTGCAGAAATCGGCAAGCTGAAAATCGACCAAGTTTGCATCGGTTCTTGCACCAACTCTTCTCTGTTGGATATGATGAAAGTTGCCTATATCTTAAAGGGCAAGACCGTAAATCCAGATGTTTCCCTGTCAATTGCACCGGGTTCCAAGCAGGTTCTGACCATGATGGCAGAATTGGGCTTGCTGGAAATTATGATTGATGCAGGTGCAAGAATTTTGGAAAGTGCCTGCGGCCCGTGCATCGGTATGGGACAGTCCCCGAACTCCGGCGGTATCTCTCTGAGAACCTTTAACCGGAACTTCCTCGGACGGTCTGGGACAAAGGATGGACAGATTTATCTGGTTTCTCCGGAACTGGCTGCTTATTCTGCATTGACTGGTTACCTGAGCGACCCAAGAGAACTGGGCGAAATGCCGACCTTTATCTTGCCGGAAAAGTTCAAGGTTCATGATAACATGATTGTAAAGCCAGTACCGGCAGAAGAAATGGACAGCGTAGAAATCCTGAGAGGGCCAAACATCAAGCCGTTCCCGGAAACTGCTCCGCTGGAAGCAACCATTTCCGCTGGCTGCTCGCTGAAGGTTGGCGATAATATCACCACCGACCACATCATGCCGGCTGGTGCAAAGATTCTGCCGCTGCGGTCGAATATTCCGGCAATCTCGCAGCATTGCTTCACAGTTTGTGATGAAGCATTCCCGACCAGAGCTAAGGAAATGGGCAAGAGCATCATCGTTGGTGGTTCCAACTATGGACAGGGTTCTTCCAGAGAACACGCAGCCCTCGCTCCGCTGTATTTGGGCGTAAAGGCAGTTCTGGTGAAGAGTTTCGCAAGAATTCACCGTGCAAACCTCATCAATGCTGGAATTCTTCCGCTGACCTTTGTCAACGAAGCAGACTATGAAAAGATTGCACAGGGTGATGAACTGGAACTGGCAGATGTTCGGAAGCACATTGAAAACGGCGAAACAACCCTGACACTGGTCAACAAGACCACAGGCGTTGAAATTCCGGTATTGTGTGAACTGACCGGACGGACAAAGGATATTATTCTGGCAGGCGGTCTGCTGGATTATACCAGAGATGCACTGAGCAAGTAAGCTGTCGCAAAATTGCACTTTTTCGGAAATATCGTGAGAAATTCTGACCGAAGGGGAACTTTACAATGACCAAATTGCATTCCCTCAATCGAAATGAATTGAAATATCTGGTCATCATCGCCATGTTGATTGACCATATTGCATGGGCATTTGTCCCGACTGCATCGCTGTTGGGGCAAATCATGCATATCATTGGGCGGCTGACTGGCCCAACGATGGCATATATGCTGGCGGATGGGTATTATTACACCCGCAGCGTGGAAAAATATGCGTGTCGGCTGGGCATATTTGCTTTGTTGTCTTGGATTCCGTTTTCCTATTTTGAACTAGGATATATTGGCTTGCAGTTTGGTGTGATTTATACATTGCTGCTGAGTCTGCTTGCCATCTGGCTATGGGATAAAGGCAGGTGTCCGCAACCGGTCAAGGTATTGGGCATCATCGGGCTTTGTATCCTGTCCCTGTTCGGAGATTGGGCAATTTTTGATATTCTCTATGCATTATTCTTTTTCTGTTACCGGAATGATCCACGGAAAAAGTGGACAGCATTTTGTATGCTGACGCTGTTCTGCTGCGGAAATATGCTGGCAACGACACCTTGGTGGCTGGCATTCTTTCAAGTCGGAATTTTTCTGGTGTTTCCACTCATTCAGTTTGGATACAACGGAAAGAGCGGCAGCAAGAAACCGTTTCACAAGTGGTTTTTCTATGTGTTCTATCCGCTGCACCTGTTAATTTTAGGTGTATTGCGGTGGGTGGTGTTTGCATAAATGGCACAAGATACAGAAAATAGAATTGATGGACAGATTGAATCTGCATCGAAACCGCAATGCTGGAACAAACGGCTGATTGCCATCGGTGTAATCGGGAGTTCTCTTTTGATTGGCATTCCGATTATCGAATATGGTATAAAGAGGAGAACCAAATCACTGCTGGAGTTTTTCCGGATTTTTCGAGAGAATCCCGTTTGGACGATGGGGTTTTTGGGAATCCTAATTCTTATTACTGGTATCTTATATATACTGGCTCGAAAAATCACAAGAAAACCGCATATGCATTTGCTGGAAGGTTGCATCATACTGGCAGGGTTGCTGATGGGCATCGGATTTATTGCGATTCAGGAACTGCTCTAAACGGACATCACAGAACGACAGGCAAGAAATCGACAGACGTTTTGTAGAAAAAAGCGTGTCGGCAAGGACAACCATGCCGACAGAACCGCTTTGAAAAAATTGTTGCAGCGTCAACAATGAGAAAATCTGAGGAGGAAAAACAATGGCAAAGATTCAAATGACAACGCCGCTGGTAGAAATGGACGGCGACGAAATGACCCGAATTCTGTGGCAGTGGATCAAAGACATCCTGCTGACACCGTATGTAGACCTTAAGACCGAATATTATGATTTGGGTCTGGACTATCGGGAAAAGACAAAGGATCAGGTTACCATTGACAGTGCAAACGCAACCTTAAAGTATGGCGTTGCTGTAAAGTGTGCAACCATCACCCCGAATGCTGCAAGAATGCCGGAATATCATCTTTCCCAGATGTGGAAGAGTCCGAACGGTACGATTCGTGCCATTCTGGACGGTACTGTATTCCGCACCCCGATTCTGGTAAAGGGTATTGAACCGTATATTCCGACTTGGACAAAGCCGATTACAATTGCTCGTCACGCTTATGGCGATGTTTATAAGAACACCGAAATGAAAGTGAAGCAGGGTTCTAAGGCAGAATTGGTTGTTACCAATGCAAAAGGCGAAGAAACCCGTCAGCTGATTTTTGATTTCAAGGATACAGACGGCATTATTCAGGGTCTGCACAACAAGAATAATTCCATCGCTGGTTTTGCACGGGCTTGCTTCAACTATGGTTTGGATTTGAAGCAGGATGTTTGGTTTGCAACCAAGGATACCATTTCCAAGCAGTATGACCACACCTTCAAGGACATCTTCCAGGAAATCTTTGATGCAGAATACAAGGAAAAGTTTGCAGAAGCAGGCATTGAATACTTCTATACCCTGATTGATGACGCTGTTGCAAGAGTGATTCGTTCGCACGGCGGTTATATCTGGGCTTGCAAGAACTATGACGGTGATGTCATGTCCGATATGGTTTCCACAGCTTATGGCAGCCTGGCAATGATGACGTCTGTTCTGGTTTCTCCGACTGGTATTTACGAATACGAAGCTGCACACGGTACAGTTCAGCGGCACTATTACAAGTATCTGAAGGGCGAAGAAACTTCGACCAACTCCGTTGCAACCATCTTTGCATGGACAGGTGCACTGCGGAAACGGGGCGAACTGGACAACCTGCCGGAACTGATGCAGTTTGCTGACAAGCTGGAAGCTGCAACCATTCAGACCATCGAAGACGGTGTCATGACAGGCGACCTGTACTTGATTTCCAAGCTGGAAAACAAGAAGAAGGTAAACTCCAAGGAATTTTTGGAAGCCATTCGGGAACGTCTGGACGCAGCGATGCAGTAAATTAACAGCAGTATAAAAAGAATAGGAGTGCAATCCAATGATGCTGAAAGAACCGGTTTCTGACTCTGTTGTTCGGAGACTGCCACGCTATTATCGCTATCTTTCGGAACTGGAGCGAGCAGGTGTTGAACGCACTTCCTCGCAGGCACTGGCAACACAGCTCGGCTCGACTGCATCACAAATTCGTCAGGATTTAAACTGTTTTGGCGGATTCGGACATCAGGGCTATGGCTATCATGTATCAGACTTACGGACACAATTGGGCAGAATCATCGGGCTGGAACAGTGTATGCCGGCGGTTTTAATTGGAGCTGGTCATTTGGGCAGCGTGATTGCCGTCAACATTGATTTTCCAGCATATGGATTCTATCTGACAGGCATTTTTGATATTGTGCCAACGGTTTGCGGGCAGGTGCTGGGCGGATTGACAGTGCAGCATATGACGCAGCTTTCTGATTTTTGCGAGCAGGTGCATCCAGCAGCAGCAGTACTTTGTATTCCGGAACACGCTGCACAGGCGGTTGCGGATGATTTGGTGCATCTGGGCGTTCACGGATTTTGGAATTTCAGTCACTGTGATTTAGAAGTTGACCGAAACACCATCCAAGTTGAAAATGTTCATCTGGGAGATAGTTTGATGGCGTTATCCTATCGGCTGCACCAAGATGGCAGAAACGAATAGTATGAAAAAAGCAGGAACTAATGAAATGCAGTTCCTGCTTTTTTTTGGAATTCAGATCAAAATATGTAAAATATTACAAGGATAGAACCGGAAATTTGTGGGGATTTGCTGAAAAATGAAAAAATGGTTGATTTTTCCGAATGCGTGTGCTATAATAAAAACAATCAGATGGAAAAACATGGGCGACGAAATGAAAAAAACGTCGCTTTCTGCGTCTGAATTGTGGAAATAGGAGGAAATCAGAATGAAAATGAAGAAAATGTTGGCAATTCTGGCAGCTCTGAGCGTATTGGGAACAACTGGTTTGACCGTTGGGGCAGAAGATACGGCTACCACGACCGAACCGGCAACCGAAGCAATCACCACGACTGAAACCGAGGCAGAAACCACTGCTGCGGAAACTGAAACAACTGTGGAAACAGATGTGACAGAAGAAACAGCTGCTACAGAAGAGAATCAGGTTGTTGGAAAAATTGGAGAAACCGCAGAGTTTACTTTTAATGGTATAAAATTTCAGGCTGTTGAAGTAGATCCACGAGATGATCCAGATCCTACAGCTATTTATGTTACATTAAAGATTAATCGAATTGAAGCAGATGGATCGATTGTGGAAACAAATTTGTCTGGCATAGATTTGTTTATTCTTGGTGATGGCGGTGATGGCAGTCACACAGGAGGCAATAAAGACGTTTTAGAATTTTTGTCTATTGATGGAGATATTTTAACAATTGATGCATATGGTGGAAATCAATCTTATCAGTATGTAGATGGTCAGTTTGTACCAGCTGGCACAGCACCGACGACAACCGCCGCTACTACAGATAGCACAACAACGACGACCACAACAACGGGAACAAAGGAAGAAGTTGTTACTGGGGATTTCGTGCTGGATGGAGTAACCTTGACACCAAAGGTAGAATATGGTAATAAAGAACCTGGCTTAGATGAAGCATGGTTGTATTTGAATATTTATTCTCAAGATGGGACATTGTTGGTTTCTGTTCCTGCCGATACATATATTGCTGATGATGGAAGACCGGAGAATTATGGAAAAGTCGGTAGATATCTGGTTAAAACCGGTTCAAATACGATTACTGTAATTGATTACAGTGGTTCTACTGTAAAATACCACTCCTATGTTTTTGAAAACGGCAAGTTTGTATCCACAGGAACAACAACTGATGACAATCAGGAAAAGACTTTCACAGTTGAAATTCCGACCAGCTATGTCAAAGCTTTTTGTTACAAAAGAGGTCAGGAAATTACAGAAAGTAATTATAAAGACAGCATGGTTATTAGCTGCACAACTATTACAGGTTGCACGAATGGGACAGTAAGCATTGTGCCAAACGGTTATTTTGTAGGCGGATTTTTGGTAAAGGATGCAAAGCCAGGAACGATTACAATTACTGGTACAACAGGAACATTTTCTTCAAGTGAAGATCCGAATGTCAATACCAGCCATGGACAGTGTGGTGCAGGAATAGGTGATCGTTTAGATTCCTTTACTGTAACCGTTACCATTGACGAAAACGGTAACATTGTAACAGGTGGTAGTGATAATGGAGACAGCGGCAAGACCGACAACGGTTCTGCAAGCAATGCTCCTGCTACAAAGAACACCTCCGGCACACCGAAGACTGGTGACACAACCACCGTTCCGGCGGTTGCAGTGGGTCTGACCTTAACGGCTGCTGGTGTTGTTGCGTTCATCAGCAAGAGAAAGAAGTAAACCGCACGAATCATTTTTCTATTTGAATTAAAAACCGCCGCAGGATGGACGATTTCCTGCGGCGGTTTTGTTCTTTAATTATGCGAATTTTTTCAGAAATGCTTCTGGTTTTTGTTCCATCATGCGATTTGCAACAGCGTCACACGTTGCAATCAGCATCCGTTCATAGGTGCATTGCAGCGGGGAAACCTGATTTTCATCGCCAGTTTCCAGCCGATTCATACAGCCGCAAGCGTTCGTGCAGCGGTTTTTCAAGGCACATTCCTGACAGCGGTTCGGCGTTGCTTCCCGATGAATCAACTTCCGAACTTTTTCCTTGTCCAGCCCGTGAAAAACATCGCCCAGCAAATAATCTGGGTCGTTGATGAATTGTGTGCAGGGATACAGCGAGCCATCCGGTGTAACGGGCATCTGCCGTAGACCTAAATGGCAGCGTTCACCGGAGCAGTGCCCCCGAATGCTGTCCTGAATTTTCCCGTCAAATGTTCCGAAGTAGAACGGTGTTCCCTGTAGAAATTGCTGTTCGTAGAACGCTGCCGTTTTCTGTAACTCTGCCTGGAGCTGTTCCAGATGGGCATCTGTCCAGTGTACCCGTTTTCCATATGCGAGAGTTGCATTCATGTTGCGAAAGCCAAGCCGATACAGATATTTGACCGAGTCGGTGTAGGTATCGACCGCTTCCGGAGCAATCGTCATCATCGCATAACTGTTCGGGAGTTGTTCCAGCAGCAATTTTGCATTGCGTTCCAAGTCGGAGAATGTTCCGCTGCCGTCCCGATACCGCCGACAGCGGTCTTGTCCTGTGCCGTCAAATGATAAACCAATGTGCATACCGATGGATTTTGCATACTGGATGAACGCCTTGTCTAACAGCGTGCCGTTGGTGGTCATCTTGCATTGAAACGGGATACCAGTTTCTTTGGCATGCTGTTGACAGCGAGTAACTGCCTTTTGCAGCAAGCCCTTTTCCAGCAGTGGTTCTCCGCCGAAAAAACAGATGCCAGCAGTTGTTCCGCTCTGAAAGATATAGTCGCAGGCAGCGTTTAAGACGGTTTCGGACATGACACAGTTTCGTTTTTCGTGAACGCAGTAGCTGCAATCTAGATTGCATTGGTCAGTGAGGTGGAGTGTAACGTGCAAGAAAACCCCTCCCTTATGGCTGTTCTGGGGCAGCAGTTGTGGTGGTTGTAGTCGGTTGTGGTGTCGTAAGAGCCCCTTCAAACATGGGTTCTGTTGTCATGGTTGTAGTGGGTTGTGGTGTCGTGAGAGCCCCTGCAAGCATTGGTTCAGTTGTAGTGGTTGTCGTGGATTGTGATACAGGGAAAGTTCCTTCCAGTATGGTTGTCGTTTTCTGTGGTATGATAATGTCTCCGGCTAATACAGGTTCAGTTGTAGTTGTCGTGGGTTGCGGTGTTGTGAGAGCACCTTCAAACATGGCTTCCGTTGTGGTAGTTGTAACAGGTGGTGTGGAAATCGTTGTTTCCTGTGGAATTGCTGCCGCTCCGCTCATTGCGGTTGTGGTTTGTTGAATTGTAGTCTGTGTAGTTGTACTGGACTGCGGTGGGTCAACTGGTGTGACGGGTAAGTTTCCGCATCCGTTTAAGAGTGTTGTTGCAGCAAGCAGCGTTGCTGCCTTTGCCAGATAGGCAGGAGCTTGATACTCCTTCATCGGTTTCCATTGCATAATGCAACATCCTTTCTTTCTTTTTTCGTAAAGCATCCCCAAAATATCAGGAATCCGAACTTGTCACCGCAATATCCGATTCAGAAACGTCAATTTCCCCAGCCAATTGCAGCAGTTCTGTTGTAGTTGTAGTTGAAGTGGTCGTTGTTGTTGTCGGGGCAGTTGTTTCGACTTCTCCGGCAAGTGCTGTCTGTGTTGGTTCAGTATCAGACGGCTGTCCGCTGCATCCACCGAGTACAGTTGCAACAGCGAGCAGGGCAGCTGCTTTTTTCAGATAGGCAGGCAGTTCCGCCTTGGAAACAGGACTCCATTGCATGGCAATTCTCCTTTTGAAACAGAAATTTCAGAAATTACTTTACAAAAACAGTTTAACATTTTTTGAAATACCTGTCAAGACAGCTGCACGAAGAAAATGACAAATCTAATGAAATTCTATAAAAAATGCACAAAAATGCATTTCAGAAAGTAAGGTTTTTAGAGTCGCAGAGTTGTTTTTTTAGGGCAGCAGCATCAGAGATGCAGAGAAAAGCCGACTGCTCTTTTCAATTTACAGGAAATTTTTAAAAAAGAAAAAACAGTTGATTTTTTTAATAAAACATGTTATAATAAAATTGGACAGATAAAAAAATAGTTGTGGCTAATGATAAAATGACTTTTTTTACATCTGAATATGAAAACAGGAGGGATTCAGAATGAATACTAAGAAAATGTTGGCGATTCTGGCAGCTCTGAGCATGCTGGGTACAACAGGTTTGACCGTTGGAGCAGAAGACACTGCTGCAACAGAACCAGCAGTGGAAACAGTCGTTACAACGGAAGCCGAAGCAGAAACAGCCGTTTCGGAAATTGCAGAAACAAGAACAGAAACCACTGCTGTGGATGAAGCAAAAATGGAAGTCAACGAAACTACGATAACAGAAGAAACAGCAATCACCACGACAATTGTACAATCCGAAGAACCCACCTCCACGACGACTGCGGTAAAAAGTGATGCAGATGGTGTTGAAACAACAGTAGCAGTAACTGGAACAGAATCTGCTTCTGTTACGACGACGACCACGTATTCCGCAGAAGAAACTTCAAAAATTATGGAAGAACTGCAAAAGCAGATCGATAATTTGATCGATGAGATTCAGTCCGGCTCTAATCCTGACTTGCTTCCGGATGAAGAAAATGTAGAGATGCTTCCGGACTATTCGAGCGATAACATTCTTCAGCTGGAGGATGGAACATGGATCGGCACGTATCATACATACTATGTTGACGAAGAGGGCTATACTTATCAAGTCGTTTATTATGTAAAGACGGATGGAACAAAAGATATTTTCTACGTGACCTACTATGACGATTTTGATCACAATGATGCATTGGTTTGCTCGGACAATCCGTTTTATGATGAATTTTATGTGCAGTTCACAACATTCTACAAAACCTTGGAGAATACAAGTGACTACTATGTTCTTTATTGTGCAACTGATGCAGGGGTCAATCCAACCATGTATGTCGTTGTAGAAATGACAGATGGAAAGCTGGCATTCTATGCAATTTCTCAGGATGGAATCCAGCAGGTTGACAAGATTCCGACCTTTGAATTTGATGATGATTCCAAAAAGCCGAATGATTCGGCACGCCCGACTGCTGCCGTACAGAAATCAACAGACAGCACCCCGAAAACCGGTGACGCAACCACTGTTCCGGCAGTTGCTGTTGGTCTGACCCTGACCGCCGCTGGTGTAGTTGCTTTCCTGAACAGAAAGTATAAGTAAAAATTGACTCATTTTTCTATTTTGTAAATCAAAAGCCGTCGCAGAACCACCCCTTCTGCGGCGACTTTTTGCAATAGAACAGGGATTTTATCGGTGAACTTCGACAATTCTACTTGAATTCGTATCAAAATCGACAAAAGGCATTAGAATGAATCGGGGAATTTGTGGAAATTTGCAGAAAAAATGAAAAATGGTTGATTTTTCCGGAATGGCGTGCTATAATAAAGACAATTGGATGGCAAAAAGTGGGCGGGTTAGAACATAATGTGTCCATCTTTACATCTGAATTGTGGAAATAGGAGGAATTCAGAATGAAAATGAAGAAAATGTTAGCAATTCTGGCAGCTCTGAGCGTATTGGGAACAACTGGTTTGACCGTTGGTGCAGAAGACGCAACCACAACCGAACCGGCAACGGAAACTGTTATTACGACTGAACCGATCGAAGAAACAACGGATGCAGAAACCACCGTTGTAGAAACCACTGCTGTGGAAGAAGAAACGGTTGCTACAGAAGAGAATCAGACGGTAGAAGAAGAGGGAACAAAAGAAGTTCTTGCTACAACAACGTGTCAAGTAGGCGAGTATGCACAAGGAACTGATGATTTAAGTCAAAATGATATTTGTACTTTATCAGTAGAGGTTTATACTTATAGAGGGACAGGAAACGATGATCCGATTTATCTTTCCATTCTTATGGATGGTTCGCCCTCTAATTTAATGGATGTTGTTGTAAGAAAAAACAGTGCTGCTGGTACTTCAGATGCAATGGCATCACAAAAAGATATTAATTCCTATTTTAAGGTGACTGGTGAAAGAACAATTGCTATCAATGTAGAAGGAAATTGGCAAGAATATACTTATAATGCAAATTCACTTTTACCAGCTGGTACGGAACCGGTCACAACTACAACAACCGCATCTGAAACAACCACAACCACGACGACCACAACAACAAGTGCAGCCGATTTGGAAGCAGCGAAAAAGGCTTTGTATGAAGTTTATGCTGCAAAGTATAAGCCGGCTGTCAGCGGATATGAAACAGTAGAATACCATATTGTAGATGGCGTTTTGACTTCTGCCACAATCGTTGTAGAAGATCAAGATGAAAAAGTTGTTAAGACATTCTTTGTAACAAAAGATGGAGCAACGCTGATCAACAGTGTACGAATGGGCGGAATGTGGTATGGATTTAAGAGCACGGATTTCACTTGCAATGGATACCAGTTCTATGCTCAGATTGTTCAGCCTGCTTCAGATGCAGATGTTCGCAGCTATTTGACCATCTATGTTTATGATAAGGATGGTAATTTAGTTCCAACGAACATCAATGGAATGCAGATTGGTTCTGTGCTTTATACGGGTGTGGATGGTAAAGTTGGTTGGACACAGGGTTATGATTGGGTTTTGTCTGACTACTTCTCTTCGAATGGCGATTCGATTACCATCAATAGAAGTATCGCTGCTTTCATCGACGTTAGTACTTCTATGCAGTATACACTTACATCTGACAGCACTACATACACCTATGATGCAGCAACCAACACATTTGTAGCCACCAATGCCACAAATAATGGAAGCAATGACGGCAAGACCGACAACGGTTCTGCAAGCAATGCTCCTGCTACAAAGAACACCTCC
>ERZ773165.1717-NODE-1717-length-12461-cov-15.757617_pt1 | contig 12461 bp, 8 predicted proteins | sample MGYA00581003_ERZ773165 | MGnify/ENA primary metagenome ERZ773165 (study PRJEB29015, sample SAMEA2737817) | human gut metagenome | biome: human gut; feature: human-associated habitat; material: faeces | place: China | collected 2012 ... | reverse complement strand
ATTCACGCTCTGGAAGTCAAGAAAAACAAGCTGGTTGATATGCGTCTTGAAGATACCATCGACAAGGAGACCTACGACCGAAAGTATTTGGACCTGTCTAGCCAGATTGAGCAGTTGCAGAAAGAGTGTGAAAGCCTGCAAGATGCAGCCGAAACCGAATCTACAATGCGCAAGCGTGTTGCCACGTTTCGGCAGACCCTTGAACAGAATGAGGTTCTGGACACCTTTGACCGACATATTTTTGAAAGTATAGTTGAAAAAGTAATCGTGGGCGGTTATGATAGTAATGGGAACAAAGACCCCTACATGATTGTCTTTGTTTACAAGACCGGGTTCAAAAACAGTGTGGACGGCAAGAATTTCAAGCCGCTTCGCAAGAATAGCAAGGAGAACCACTCCCCTGCTGTTTTGTGTTCCCATGCTTCTAACGAGGCTGAATCCATGTGTTCCGATTCTAGCGACGACACATGTGGAAGCGGTTCTCCTTTTGACCAAACTCCATGTCGAGCGGCACATCGAAGTGGACGTCAGCATGGACGAGTTGGATGTGACTGCTGCGGAGAGCAAGGCGACTTACGATCAGATTCGGGATTATGTGTGGGAGCACTATCAACTCAAGGTTTCTAATCTCTATATTGCACAGGTGAAGCAGAAACACGGCATTATTGAGCGAGAGAATTACCATAAAGCGAAAAATGAAAATGCGAAGCAGCTCAAGTGTCCGAAGGAAAAAGAGGATGCGATTGTGGAGGCATTAAAGCATTTTCAGATGATTTGATACGCAATCACCCCAGAGAGAATAGCCTCTTGTGCGTTCTCTCTGGGGTGATTTTTGCGTTATGCTACTTCCGGGTAGCGCATATATACATACTCGTAGATTTTCTTCTGGTAGGTCTGGATATCGCTTACATCATAGCTATTGGGAAGTTCTTGCCAAAGGGTATTGCGAATCAGGTTATCCACAATCGCCTTAGTTTCCTGCTTGTCCGTCCAATGGTCGAGTTTGGCAATCTGCTGTTTGATTTTTGTCAACAAGTCCACAGACACCTTCTTGATCGTTTCAATTTCCTGCTTCGTGAGGTTCTCCGAAAACAGCAAATCGTACACTGAAAGTTCCTCATCGCTGGAAAAGCCCTCACGCACATAGCGCTGCTGCTCCGTGTCCAGTAAACTTGCAAGCTCCATCAGATCCATGAAGGTTTTCTCAATGGTTGCCCGGTTCTGCTCTGCATTATAGGCATCTATGATCTCCTGATAGCGGTCATAATAATCAATGCGCTGCGGGTTTGCAAACAGCATTTTCGCCAATTGCTGATTCACCAGTTCATCCAGATCGCGCAGCAAAAGGTTCTTCCGCCGGGTGTGGGCGAACTCCCGACTCAACAGGTCAAAGTCAATTTTGCTGATGTCAAACTGCCGGGATGGTGCAGCCTCCCGGTCAGGTTTTTCCACATGGATGTACTCGTTGACGATGCCGTTGATCTGCACCATCAGGTCGGTATTGTCCGCGTGTTTCCGCTTCTGCTGCAAGCCCTCGTAGATGGCGAGAATTGCGTTTTTCCGGGCGCGCACGGCATCGTCCACATCGTCACGGTCTGCGTAGCGGAACAGCCGCGCCAGTTCAGACGCATAGGTCTGGAAGGTTTTCTTGGTTTCCAACGTCTCGCACATCGCGTTGACTGCATCCTGTACAAGGCTCATCTTTTCAAAGTCCTGTGCATCCACCAGTTCCTGCAGCCGGAACCCGTGTTCTGCCAGAAAGCCGTCCGTTTTTCCGATGACCGTGCGGATACGCTGAATCAGTTCCGTTTTGTCCACCGTTGGGTCAATGCCCGCCGGGCTGTTCTTGCTGACCGTATAATCTGCCAGAGCCTTGCGCAGCGCCTTTACGATACCAATATAGTCCACAATCAGGCCGTTGCTCTTGCCCTCCGAAACACGGTTTGCACGAGCAATAGTCTGCATCAGGGTATGGGCTTTCAACGGCTTGTCCAGATACAGACAGGACAGACACTTTACATCAAAGCCCGTCAGCCACATGGCACAGACGAACACCACCCGGAACGGATTCTTGCTGTCCTTGAATTCTTTATCCAGCTCCCGCTTTTCCATTTTGGCACGGTGCGGCAGAATATCCAGCCCCCACTTTTTGAAGGTCTGCACCTCGTTCTGCTCCTGACTGATCACCACTGCCATTTCGGTTTCTTTCATCCATGCCAGTTTGCGGGCAAGCTCCTGTGCTTCCTGCTGGGTCACTGTGCCCTGCCGGGCTTCCAGCTCCCTGATCTTTGCCTGCCAGCATTCCTGCACATAGTTGTACATCCGCACACAGGTGACCTTATTCAGGCAGACGAACATCGCCTTGCCGCTGGTCCAAAGGTCAGAGTAATGCTCCACAAAGTCCTTTGCAATGGAACGCAGCCGTTCATCTGCGGTGAAAATATGGATCTCCTTGGCAAACTCGCGTTCCAGCTTTTCCTCCTGCGAAGGATCAAGGTCGGCAGCTTCAATGGCATCCAAAATCCGCCCGGTGATCTCCGGCTTGTCCAACTGGGCGATCTTATCCGCGCGGTTCTCATAGTACAGCGGTACCGTTGCGCCGTCCTCCACTGCCCGCTTGAAATCATACACCGACAGATACCCGCCAAAGGTGCGCTCGGTAATATGGTCATCCGCCAGCAGCGGTGTACCGGTAAAGCCGATGCGGGACGCCGTGGGCAGCAGGTGCATCATGTTGTCTGCAAAAATGCCGTACTGGCTACGGTGGGCTTCATCCGACAAAATCAGAATGTCGTGATCCGGGTAGATAGGCGGCTCCTTGGGCAGATTGAACTTCTGGATCAGGGTAAATACAAAGCTGGGGTTGCCCCGCAACTTTTTTACAAGGTCTATACCGCTGGATGCAATAAACTGTGAAGCCTTGGTTTTGCCCAGCAGACCGCAGTTTTCAAAGGTATCGCTGATCTGCCGGTTCAGCTCGTCACGGTCGGTCAGCACCACAATGGTGGGCGAGCCTGCAAACTTGCGCCGGATCTTCTGCGCCAGAAAGACCATGGAGTAGCTTTTGCCTGACCCCTGCGTGTGCCAGAACACCCCCAGCCTGCCGTCTTTCAGCTTGCGGTTCTCGTAAGCACTGACGGCCTCGTTGACGCCGAGATACTGGTGGTTGCGGGCCAGAATCTTGGTGGTGCGCCCACCGGAATGGTCGTAAAGGATGAAGTTTTCCAGCAGATCGAGGAAGGTCTTTTTCTCGCAGATGCCCCGCAGCATGGTTTCCAGCTCCACTCTGCCCGGGTCGCTTTCTTTCAGGCGTTTCCATTCGTGGAAAAACTCGTACTTGCTGCCCAGCGTGCCCACCTTGGCTTCCAATCCATTGGACAGCATAAGGAAAGCATTGTAATAGAACAGCTGCGGAATGGTATCGAGATAATTTCGGTAATTGTCTATGTAGGCGTTCTGCACATCCACGGTAGGCTTTTTCAGCTCGATGAACAGCAGCGGAATGCCATTGACAAAGCCCACGATGTCCGTTCTGCAGCGGTACAGCTGCGAGTGGATCTTCATCTCTTTTACGGCGAGGAAATGATTGTTTTCCGGGTTTTTGAAGTCGATCACCGCCGCGCTCCGCGTTTCGGTGCGTCCATCCGGCCGCTTGACCGTCACCGGGATGCCATCCCGCAGCAGAAAATACTTTTCCTCGTTGATCTGCATCAGGGATGCGGTGGAAACGTGCGCCGTGAATTTCTTCTGCACCTCGTCCAGCTGGTTCGGAGTGAGCCACGGGTTCAGCCGCAAAAGCGCCTGCCGAAAATACCGGGTCAGCAGAACTTCCCCATAGCCGGTGCGGCCCAACGTCCCGTCCGGCCCCAGCTTTTCGGAGTTGTAAGCCAGCACCACCTCCCAGCCCAGAACATTTTGCAGCAGGTTGCCTGCGCTGTTCTGGACAAGGACATTTTCGGAGTATTCGCGGCTCATTTTCTATTCCTCCCAAACTCAGTCTTATTTTTCTTGCATTTTCTTCATTTCTTCATCGAACGCTTTTTCGCCAATTTTAGCGATGCAATGCAGCCTTAGTCCTTGTTCATACTGTCCAAGAAGTCTGTACAGCGTGCTGTCTGATGCCGCCGAAAAAGGTGCCCAATTTGTCGCACCCTGCGCCATTTCCAAGGCCGAAATCTCTATCAGCGCACTTATTTTTGCATCTCGCAACGCTTCGATCATTCCATCTCTGGTCGGATTTTTTATTTGAGCACGAAGTTTTTGAATTTTATTCATCGCGTCTTTTACGTCCTTAAAATCCTTGGCTTCAGAGCAATATTTATTAAGAGAATCTGACATATTATGAACACCCCTTTCATCAAAGTTCAAGCTATTTTATTGCTATCCTATTTTTAACAGCAGCGGTAACAATGCAATCCCCACATCGCAGCTCTTATCTGCCAGCCACGTCAAAACAGGTTTTACTTTTTCCCACTTTGACTTTTTGCTGTCTTTAGATTTTACTACCTCTTCAATCTCAGAAATTTTTTCCAGAATCTCTTCTGTATCCTTATTCGTGAGTGAAGTCATTTCTTCTACTTCTTTGCGTACCTGCTCAAATGTAACGTTCACATTCACGCTGTTGGTCACATTGACGACCTGCGAATTAGAAACTTCCGGTTTGGGCAACTGTACCGCATTCATTTGGTATTTGTATGTTTCCAGCTTTGCTTTCATCATTTTCAAATTAGCCAGAATTTGTCGCGATGAATATTTAATCAAATGTCCATACGCAATATGGTTTCCATCATTTGTGGAACACCACAAGCCATCATACCATTTATTCACGCACGCTTGATATCTTCCATCAATCTCACGGTGTAACTCAAGCAACTTCTCCGATTCTAATTTTTCAGCATTCGCCAGTCTATCAATATCTCCGCAAACCATCTCATAAAACCCTTTGGGAATGTCCATAATCACACCTCCACTTCCCCGCTCATCAACTTTGGCAGCAGTAAATTTCTTGCTGTCTTTAACCGCTCATTTTGTCCTTGCAGCGTCTTTATTTTATTAAAATACGTTTTTGCACATTTGTCAAACTTTTCCAGAGTTTCTTTATCGGGAATTACCACATCCATCGCATCCAGAATCTTTGCCGTCATGCTGGGTACTGCTGCGCCAATATTCATGGAGTACATATCAAATGCTTTGACAAAGAAATATACAAAAACGGCTGTATGTGGTTGTTTCATCGTAGCATAGAACATTGTGTCCACTGTCCAAAATGTCTCATCCACATACATGATATTATTCAAAGAGCCTTTTCGAGGAATCAGGACTGCCTCACCAGAAAACAGCGATTTATTACATTTTCGCATTAAACCGCCAGAACCATAAACCGGGATATTTCCATCATCAGGAGCTTTTTTGTGGTCTTTTCCATAATTAACGCTGATAAGTTCCTTTAACAGTCCTCTGCGCCACCCCTCCGGCACACCGTCCACAATTTTCGTGTTTTCATACCCCGGAAAGCGCAAATCCACAAACCATTCTTTATAAAGCCGCTGGGCTGCTTCTTCCAGCAATTTGATTTGTTTCTGGTTGTTTTCAATCAGGTCATCATAGGCAGAAAGAATATCAGCAATACGGTGCTGAACATCTAAATCCGGCACTTTAATCTCGATATTTTCACATTCTGGAACTCGTAAATGTGCAACTGTAGAACCAACGCCTTTTGATATAATTGCCTGCTTGTTATCATGCCACAAAAGCGAATACATCAAAAATCTTCCATCGCACATCTTATTATTTGCACGGAACAAAACCAAACGCTGTCCGAGAAAATAATTTTTTTCTTCATGAACTAGTCCCACTTCTCCTAGTGGTGCTTCTCTTGTGAAAATTACATCTCCTTTTTGGAGCTTCCCACGGCGCGTCCATTTTTCATAAACTTCCTTTGTCACGCAATTCAGATTTTCAAGATTTATTTTTCCCTCTCTGATATCACTGGTACGAAGCATTTTATACGGAGTAGGCACATCGCTTGTAGGTGCAGTTTTATTTACGCAGTCAACTATTTCAGAGCAAAGTTGTTTTAGTTTATATGTTTCCCACTTCATACCCCCATCTCCTCCAGATTCTTCGAGATGGTTTCCATCAGGCGGTTGGACTCTGTCTGCAATTCCAGCAGCTCCTTGTGGATCTCCTTCATCCGCCGGGCAAAATCCACGCCGTCATCCTTCACGGGTGCAACGCCCACATAGGCACCGGGCGTCAGGGATGCGCCTTTCTCCTTGAGGATGGTGTCTCGGCTGGCCACCTTGCACAGCCCGGGGATATCCTGATAAACGCCCTCGCCAAACTTTTCGGTGAGCCAGACGGCCTCCTTGGCAACGGTCAGCTTCTCGTTAAGGGCTTCCAGTTCCTTGTCGAACTTTTCCTGCGTGGTCTTGCGCTCTTTGCGGGACGCTGCCTCCACAGCGGCTTTGGCTTCTTCCCGCTTGGCCTGCACGTTTTGTTCCAGTACGGCTTGAATCTCTGCAAAGGGGCGGTCGTCCGCCAGTTCTGCGTGATACTCCGCCAGAAGCACCTTGTACTTGTCCTCTTCACCGCGATAGAGCCAGACAATGGCGTTGAGGTTCTTCAGCTGCCAGTCGCTCCACTCGTTCTGAGTGCGGTCCACCACGGTATAATAGTTGCGGGCGTCGATGAACAATACGGTGTCCAGCAGATGTTCCGGTTTGCCCTTATCCAGAAACCACAGCGAACAGGGCAAACTTTTGGTGTAGAAGAAATTGTTGCCCACGCTCATCATCACGTCCACATGGCCGGTCTGGATAAGTTTTTCACGGATGTCCTTGTCTTTGCCCTGACTGTCGGTAGCCGAGGACGCCATCACAAAACCCGCACGGCCATGCTCGTTCAGGTAGGAGTAGAAATAGGACACCCACAGATAATTTGCGTTGCCGATCTCCTTGGCCTTGTTCACGCCGGGCAGGCCAAAGGGCAACCGTCCGGCACTCTGCGCCGACTCCGACTTGACCTTGTCCACGTTAAACGGCGGATTTGCCATCACATAGTCGCAGCAGCCGTTCAGGTTGTGGGCATCGTGATAGAAGGTATTGGCTTCATCGCCGGACTTGATCACGCCGGTCAGGCCATGCACAGCCATATTCATCAGGCAGAGCTTGGCATTGTACTCCACCTTTTCCTGTCCGTAGAAGGTCATGGTGTTGTTGGCGATCATGCCCGCATGGTTTACAAAGTCGCCGGTCTGCACAAACATACCGCCGCTGCCGCAAGCCGGGTCCAACAGAACGCCGTGGGCAGGCTCCAGCACATTGACGATCATCTTCACCAGCGATTTCGGCGTAAAGAACACGCCGTCATCCTGTGCCACATTCTTGGCAAACTTATTCAAAAAGTACTCGTAGATACGACCGATCACATCGCCGCCCACATCGTCCAATGCATCATTGTTGAAGATGCGCAGCAGTTCCCCCAGCAGTTCATCCGAGAAGATGGTGTAGTCCTTCGGCAGAACGCCCTGCAGCTGCTCGCTCTGCTGCTCCACCAGTTCCATGGCGTTGTTCACCACTTCGCCCAGACTGTTCAGCGGGTTACCCTCGATGCCGGTCAGCCCCTGCTCCGGGATGTTGGCGGGCAAATTGACCAAGTAATTGTACTGCGCCTCCTTGGGCAGAAACAGTGCACTCTTCTCGGCAAAGTCGCTCTGTTCCACCGGCAGCACCCGGCCACCGCGCATGGGACGGTCTTTCAGGATCTCCTGCTCTACCAGTTTGAAGCGGCTGTACGCATACCGCAGAAAAATCAGTCCCAACACCGGCATACAGTATTGGTTCGAGGTGAGTTTAGAGCCTGCACGCAGCAGATCTGCCGACTCCCACAGGTCAGCTTCCAGTTTTTTGACGTTCACATTATTTGCCACGAGGGGGTTCCTCCTGTTGTTTGGATTTTCATTTTTTATTGTATCACATTTTTCTGCAATGTTCATCTTTAATCATCGCTATTTTCTTTTTTGACTGGAAAAGTTGTTTACCAATGGCTGACAATGTGTTAGAGCCATAAACTTTCTCATTTGGAGACGCTAATCCTGCATCCAACGGATGCAGTTCAAGGGTTTGGGTGTCCACAACAAGTATTTTGCAACGCAAAAGAAGCAGCTGCATGACAAATGATCAGCGACAGTCTCCCCCTGAACTGCAATAAATCCCTGACTTGCACTTTCTCCTTTCATCTGGCTCAGAAATAAAGGCCTTCACTATGTACACCGAAATCGGGCAAAAAGGAGACACTTTTCACGTTTCTTTTACAAAATTTTAACATCCAAAGCCTTATCCAAATCTATTCACCCTACCCTTTATGTACATAGCACCTTGTGAGATAGCACGAAAAAAGCCGATAGGCTTTCGACCTACCGGCTGTTCGTCTGCTTATATTCAACTTTCGACAATTTATATTATAGCACCGATTCGCTTACGATGCAATGCGTTTTTTCTCCAATATAAGCCATTTTCTCCATTTATAAAGTATGACTATACAAGCACATATTCGGCTGCTTTCTAAAAAGGGCTGCAAAGTAACTTTTGCGGTCTGCCGTACAGAAGATACTGAATACAAACCGTCCCCTCTTCCGTTTTCACCTTCACCTGTTCTGCATGTTCAAATATATCGCGCAGACGGCGGTACTCTGCCCGCTGCGCCTCTGTATAGCGGGACGGCATATCCGAGGTGAGGAACACATTGCCCAGCAGGGCATTGACCGTGGCAAGGGTGCGTTTTTGCTCTGCCGTCAGCTTGCAGTTTTCCTCCCGGAGGAAGAACACATCCGGGTCGCTGCCATAGGCACGGCCATTGAGCTGCCGCCGGAATAGCGTGTTGTTGATGGCCTGCTTTGTGGACACCCGCTCCCGATGGAACAGGCGCATATACCACACATCGTCCCAGTCCAGCCCTACGTCACAGCTGACACGGCAGTAATCCACCAGCCCGAAAGCGGGCATCACCGGTACACCGCAGCCGAGAATCTGCTTTTGCCCGCACCAACTGCGCAGCAGCTCCATGGCACGGTACATCCGGCCTGCCCGGCTCTCGTGGGCGTTGCCAAAGGGGGCAGCGCCATACAGAAAATCCAGCTTGACAAGGTCGAAGCCCCAGTCGTTCAGCACCCGGTCAAACACCCGGCGCAGATAGTCCAGCACGGCCGGGTTGTCGATATCCAGCGCATAGAAACTGCTCCAGTTGCTGCCGCAGCACCACGGTTTGCCGTCCACTTTCAGCAGCCAGTCCGGGTGCTGCCGGAAAAGGGCAGAGTCCTTTTCGCACACAAAGGGTGCAAGCCATAGCCCAGCCTGAAATCCGGCGGCGTGGATCTCCTCCACCATGCCTTTCAGCCCATGGGGGAACTTCTGTGCATCCGTTTCCAGCCAGTCGCCCACCTTCGACTCCCAGCCATCATCGATCTGGAACAGGTCTCCCGGGCAAAGCAGGCTGCGGCATCCGGTCAGGTCCTCCCGGATGGTATCCTCGGTGATGTTCTGATAGCGGTTGTACCAACTGGAATAGCCGGCCAGCTTCTTCTCCGTCCGGGGATACAGCTCCATAGCCCGAAACCAGCCGTCGAACACCTCCATCTCGCTGCCCTCGGCAAAAAACAGGTCGAACAGGGCAACGCTGCCGCCGGGATGCTCCACCCCGGCGCAGTCACGCTCCAGCGTCAGCAGGGCTTTGCCGCTGTCGTAGCGGAGGATGGTGTAGCCCAGGGTCTCGTCCAGCGATGCCACCAGCCGGAACTGCTTGCCCTTGCGGAAATAGCAGTAGGAAAAGCCGTGGCTCTGCCCCTTTTGATGTCCGTAAGGCGCAAAATGATAATCGCCGTAGCGGTCAAAGGCGTATTTCTTGCGTAGAAAGCCGGGGATATGGTCGGTGCCGCGCAGCTTGCCGTTCCGGTCCAGCTCCGGGCTGTATGTCCATGTCTGGTAGCCGTTCATGAACAGACGCTCGTCTGCTTCCATCGTCCACGGCATCTCGGCACGCACCGACTTCAGCGTCCCGGCGGGCAGGTCTGCCGTCAGATGCAGCGCACCGCCATTCTCCGTGACCGTGCAGTTGCCTGTCTGTACGTCGCCGGAAGTTTCCGCGTACCAGTGCAGCGTTTCAGTCATGGTTCGCTTCCTCCCCGTGGAGCTGTGCGCTGATCTCGGCAGCGCGGGCATCGGTCAGAACAAATTTGCGGCGGAACAGCACCAGCGCACCTGCCAGCACCAGCATGGGCAGAACGGTCATCATCAGGCGCAGACCCAGCAGCGTTCCGGCACTCTGTACTGCCACGGGGCCGGTCTCCTCCGTGTTGCCCACAAGACCGATGAGGTCCAGCCCGATGCCGGTCAGGAATACCGCCACACCGGAGGCAGCCTTGACCACAAAGGTCTGCATGGAGAAGATAACGCTCTCCTCCCGGCGTCCAGTCTTGAGCTGGCCGTAATCCACACTGTTGGAAAGGAACAGGGTGGTCAGCACGGTCAGCATCCCGTTGCAGGCAAACACGACAACGCCCGGGATGCACAGCAGGGCAAGACTGTGGGAAAGCCCGGTCAGGCAGAACACCAGCAGCGTGCCGTAGCCGCACAGTGCCAGCACAAGGCTCAGGTGAAACACCTGCGTACTGCTGAACTTTTTGCGCAGCAAGGGGTAAAGCACCATCATGCCAAGGATCTGCGCCGCACCGCCCACGGTGGAAAACAGGGTGTAGGTGGCTTTCCAACCTGCACCGCCAAGGTCGTATTTGAAGAAATAGATGACGAAGTTGGAGGTAAGGTACAGCGCCGAGTTGATCAACACGATGCTGCCTACCACTACCATAGCCTGATCGTTGCGGAACAGGGCGGAGAACATCTCCTTCACGGTGGCGGTCTTCATCTCACTGGGGGTGGTTTCTTTCATGGAAATGCAGCACACCAGCTCTGTTACTGCAAAAATTACAGCTACGATCAATGCCACCCAACGGAAGCCTGCGCGCTCGCTGTCGCCGCCGAGTGCGCCCACCAGCAGCATGGTGAACATGGCGATGAGGGCAGAACCAACGCCCGCACAGGTACGCCCCACCATGGAAAGATTCTCCCGGTCTTTTGGGGTGCGGGTCACGGCGGGGATCATGGACCAGTAAGGAATATCCATCATGGTATAGGTGACGCCCCACAGGATGTACACCACGCTGAAGTAGACCATCAACGCCGCTTCGTCCAGCACCGGGGCGGCAAACAGGGCGTAGAGCACCAGTGCATTGAGCAGCGTGCCGGAAAAGATCCACGGACGGAAACGCCCCCATCGAGTGCGGGTCTTTGCCACCAGAACGCCCATAAAGGGGTCGTTGAAGGCATCAAAGAACCGGGCAGCCATGAGCACCAGTCCCACAAAGCTGGCCGAAAGCCCCAGCACATCCTGATAATAATACATGACGTAAGAAGCCGACAGGGCATATACCATATCCTTGCCCACGGCACCAATACCAAATGCGGTTTTCTGTTTCAGGGTCAGTTCCATACAGCGTCCTCCTTTTCAATGGTAAACCGCACCGCAACGGGCTGGGTCTGCGGGGCAGAAACGGTCAGCAGGGCTTCTCCGGCAGTGCCCACGGTGCGCAGATAGGTACCGGTCATGCCGCCTTCGGCCACCGCCGTCTGCGGGCCCACAAGGGCGGCGCTGCCCTCCACCGCAAACTGCACCGGGAACTGTGCGTAGGGAGCAGGAGTGCCGTTCTCGTCCAGAATGCGCACCCGGACAGCAGCCATATCGTAAGTGTCTTTTTCCCGAAGAGCCGTCCGGCTGACCTTGACTTCCAAGTGCAGCTTTGCGCTGGGGCAAAGGGTCACGCTGCGCACCACATTGCCGTCCTGCACGGCATCGAACCGCCAGCGGGTGGCTTCGCCGCCCCAGTTGCCCACATATTTGCCGTAAAGCGCCACGCCATCTTCAAAGCTCATTTTGTAGTGCAGCATACACCAGCCGAATTTGACCTTGTAGGCCAGCGGCAGTCCTGCCAAGCCGTATTTCCCGGCAGCCAGCAGGCAATCCCGCACAGCGGCTGCCTTGGCGGGAGAAAAGTGCTCCTGCGTTTCCAGCAGCTCGCCGATGGTATCGTCCATCACAAAGGGCGGGTGGGGCAGCGCCGTCCACTCGCTTTGGTGCAGGGCGGTGACAAACACATCGTTTTTGTACAGCCTGACCTGCTGGGCATTGCTGAAAACATAGGCTGTGCCCAGCTGCCCGGCGGGGTTATCGCCAATGTCCATGGAGGAGCTGACCGCCAGCACCGGGTCAGCATCGCCCTGACTGGCATAGACCGCTGCCGCCAGCTTTGGGTTGCGGAAGCTGTCCAGCACGCCGTGGTAGCAGATGCGGTCCCCGGAGCCAAAGTCCTTGTGGGTCTGGTAATCGAACATGCACCAGCCAAAGCACCC
>ERZ773165.1715-NODE-1715-length-12481-cov-7.540721_pt1 | contig 12481 bp, 9 predicted proteins | sample MGYA00581003_ERZ773165 | MGnify/ENA primary metagenome ERZ773165 (study PRJEB29015, sample SAMEA2737817) | human gut metagenome | biome: human gut; feature: human-associated habitat; material: faeces | place: China | collected 2012 ... | reverse complement strand
AATATAAGTTATTGATTTACAGACGATTAAATATTAATTTAACGCAGTATTGATTGTAAATACGCACCAGAATTTGGTGTTCTTTCTTGAATTAGGCATCGCTGTGGAGACATCCGTAAGGGTGTCTCCTTTTTGTGTTTCCTTTATTATATGTGTGAATGATTGTTTCTATACCCTAATATTAACTTAATTTGTTGTGTTTCTTTGTTGTTTTCTCTTGAAAGTGTTAAAATAAAAGGTAGTACTTGTAAAATGATGGACTCCCAATATTTATATATACCTTTGCAATAAAATTAAGCCCTCGACAACACGGTCAAGTCTTTGATTATGAAAAAGATTATTTTAATGATGATAGCAATGACAATATCATTTGCTTCATTCGCACAAAACAAAGACGTGACAACGTTCCTCGGCATACCAGTTGATGGAACCGTTTCAAATATGAAACAAAAACTGGTAAGTAAAGGTTTTGTTTCAAAGAAGTTTGGTAATAATGAATGGTTAGAAGGCGAATTTAATGGGTATGATGTTAATGTGTATATCGGTACCAACAAGAATAAGGTATGGAGAATCATGCTTGCCGATAAAAATTTGGTGGATGAAGCCCAAATAAAAATACGTTTCAATAACCTTGTGAGCCAATTTGAAAATAACAAACGGTACATTCCGCTTGATAAATACACTTTGTCTGATGAGGAGAACATTTCGTATGAAATGACTGTTAACAAAAAGAACTATGATGCTTTGTTTTGTCAAGTTCCCAATATGGAGAAAGCCGACACTTTGGCTTTACAAGAGAAAGTACGTAATGAGTTGTTAAACAAATACACAGAGGCTGAATTAAAAAATCCGTCAGAAGAAATAACGAATGAAATTAAAAATACAGCAATAAAAATAGGCACGGAATTGATGATTATGAAACGAGTCTGCTTTAAAATTGCAAGAGTTAATGGAGAGTACTGCATTATTATGTACTATGATAATAAATACAATCAAGCCAATGGGGAGGATTTATAAGACAAATATTTTGATTCTTTGGAAATCGCTAAATAAGAGGTTGTGTATTTTTTCTAGTTTTCTGTCCCTTGTTTTTTGTACCTTTGCAGAAATATAGCATCATTTAATGGCAATTAAACAACAAAATATATTTTTTATGGTAAATTACATGATTAGAAAGAAACACTTGGGTAAAAATCTAGATGTTTCCTGCTCTTTCAAGAGCTTCCTTTTAGTGGTAATTATGATGATAGTTACAACAAGTACCTCGTTGGCAAAAACAAGTTTTGCAGTAATTAATGAAATCCGCTATGCCCTTAACCAGGAAACTAAAACAGCGACGGTACTGCCAAAATCCAGTCTCTATTTTGGTAGAATAGCTATTCCTGGTTCTGTTAAGGATACTAATGGCATAGAATATACCGTGACAGAATTGGGCGACAATTGTTTCTCCGGATGCAGCGGACTGACTTCCGTTACAATTCCTTCTACTGTTAATAAGCTTGGCTGGAACTGCTTCGGTGGTTGTGAGAAACTTTCTGGTATCATTATCCCTTCGGAAGTGAAGGAAGTAGGTGATGGATGCTTTAATGAATGTAGAGGACTTATAACTGTAACTATTGGAAATGGTGTTAAAGTCTTGGGGAATAACTGCTTTTCCGGATGTACTAAGATGGCTTCCATTGAAATCCCTTCAAGCGTAACAACTATGGGAGATAACTGCTTCTCAAATTGCAGCAGCTTAAGTATGGTAACCATTCCTTCTTCGGTAACAAATCTTGGAAAAAACAGTTTCTCTGGATGTAGCCGTTTAACTTCCATTACAGTATCTTCTGGTAGTAACAAACTGGAGAGTTGTTTTAGTGGATGTGAAAATTTGACTTCCGTTATCATTCAACCTGGAGTCAGGGAGTTGGGAGATAATTGCTTTGCTGGGTGTGCCAATTTGACCTCTATTAAAATTCCTTCAACTGTGACTAAGTTCGGCGATAACTGTTTTGAGGGATGCAGTAAGCTGACCTCTATTGATATTCCTTCTGGAATTACTGAATTTGGAAAGGGGTGTTTCTCGGGTTGTACTGGATTAACTTCAGGAACGATACCTGCGTCTGTAGTTCTCATAGGAGATAACTGCTTCTATGGCTGTGATAATTTGGTTTCTATCGAAATTCCTTCAAGTGTTGTCAAAATTGCGAAAAAATGCTTTTCTGACTGCAAGAAATTGACTTCTGTTACTATCTTGCCTGGTGCAGAAGTATTGGAAGATAGTTGTTTTGCAGGATGCAGCAATCTGGCAATAATCAAGATGCCGTCAAGTGTTACTAAAATAGGGGAAAGTAGTTTCTATGGTTGCAGCGGTCTGGCTTCTGTAACTATACCTGCAGGAGTGACAGAGTTGGGATGGAGCAGCTTTGCTGATTGTACAGGATTGGCTTCTGTAACGATACATGCTGGATTGACAGAGTTGGAAGATAGTTGTTTTGCAGGATGCAGCAATCTGACAACAATCAAGATGCCGTCAAGTGTAAGTCGTTTGCCAAGCAATTGCTTCAAGGGATGTATAAGATTGTCTTCTGTGGCTATCCCTTCTGGAATGGTTGAGTTGGGAGATAATTGCTTCGCTGGATGTGCCAGATTATCTTCTGTAAATATTCCATCTACAGTTACAAAAATAGGTTGGAACTGCTTCAGTGGTTGTGAGAAACTGAGAAATGTCGTTGTTCCTGGAGGGGTAAAGGAAATTGGAGAAGGCTGTTTCAAAGAATGTAGTAATTTGTCTTCTATATCAATTCCTTCGAGTGTAACTTCCTTTAGGAATAATAGCTTTTCAGGTTGTGAGAAACTGTCTGTTATAACCCTTCCAACTAGTGTATCTAAACTAGGAGTAAGTTGCTTCAAGAACTGCAACAATCTCGATACGTTATATTTCAAGGGAGCTATGCCTATTGGTATCGTTGATGCGGAGATTCCTACTAATTGCCGTATTATGGTGCCAAATGAGCATCTTGATACATACAAAGAAGAACTGTGTTCTGATTACAGGTATCTGGAAGCCTGGAATCATGATGATTCTGATGAATATGCTACTGAACAGTGTGCTACTCCGTCTATTTCGTATGAAAATGGTGAAGTCAGATTCTCTTGTGATACTCCAGGAGTAAAATATCACTATACCATAACAGATGATGATATCGTCACTAAAGAAGCCAATAAGGAAGGTAAGGTTTCTCTTACTGCTGCCTACAACATATCTGTATATGCTTCTGCAAAAGGCTATAGACTTTCAGAAACAGCAGAAGCAACTTTATATTGGATCGGCAATGAATCGGATGCTACAAACATCAACCACGTTGAAACACGTGGAATTATGGCTTCTACTGATAGGGGAGTTGTTACCGTCTATGGCCTCAAAACCGGTGAGACAGCCAAGTTCTTTACTGTTGATGGGCAACTCATAGGATCTTCTGCTGCAGTAGATGGTGTTGCTTCTTGTGCGGTATCAGAATCACTGGTTATTATAAAAGTAGGCAAATATTCTCTTAAGCTTATGGTTCAGAAAAACTAGCATAATCTTTCGTTGTTTCTATTATAGCAAGAGAGGTGATCAAAAATTTTGATCACCTCTCTTTTTAAATTTATGCTTTTATTTTTGTTTTCCGTTTGTTTCACTGTCTTTATTCGTCTTTTTCTGCTGCTGCTGGATGGTAAGTATCATGTCCTTAACTTCTTGGTCGATACGGTTGAAGTTGTTGTACAAGGTTCGTTCCTTCATATCCGGTGTCTTGAAGGTGTAGAATTTTGGCAGAGGATAGTTCTTGTAATCTTCCTCTTCTGCCTTGATGGCATCCATATCAAAGTTGGTCTTGCAGTAGAACTTTGTTGTCTTGAACTCTTCTGTTGTCAGAATATCCATTGAATCGCGACGTCCCAGTTTAGTTACGGTAAAATCGCGTGCTGTCTGGCCGCATATCCAACCGGTCGGCATATCGGAAATCTTAGAAGCTGGAACGAGACTGTCAAGATTCTCATTCAGGTTGATGGATGTTCTATCTCTATCGATAGTAATTCCCTTCTTAAGCTGTACCACCTTACCGAATATGTCGCCGGACAACCAGTCAAGAGTCTCCTTTGCTCGTGCTGAGCCACTGACTACATTACCTACCGTGGTGATGATCTTCTGCATACCTACCTTGCCATAGTCTGCCTCCAGCTGCGGTAGCTCCTGGAAGCCGAGTGTTACAGCGACCTTATTGCTTCGGGCTGTACCTATCAAACGGTCTATCTTGTGGAAGTAGAGAGTCGGCAACTCATCGACAATGATACTCACCGGAACATTCTTGCCCTGTCCACTGTTTACTCGTGTTACCAGTCGGTTCAGAATAAGTGCGTTCAAGGCTCCGTTGATACTTTCCATTTCCGGGTCGTTGGCAATGAGCAGATAGCTTGGATTATGCGGATCTGAGACCTTAAGGTCGAAATCGTCACCGCTGAATACCCAATATGACTCCTTTGTGGCCAGACGTGAAGTCTGTACACGAAGTGTACCAATCATACCTTCCAACTGTTCCATCGCCTTATTCTTGAAGGCGGTCATAAACGGACCCAGGAGAGGATATACTTCCGGGTCTGTTTCCAATACCTCGAAAATCTCCTGATAGTCATGATTCAAAAAAGACAGTACATGCGGCATGTCTGAATACTGTCCCTTCCAGTATGCCGGCTCAACCTGAACTCCTGGTACGCCTTTTGCAAATACTCTTCCTGTCAGTCTTCTATGACCTGTCTCCTCGTCTGTCATATACTCTGCTACAAGTTCCGTTCCGTCCTTGGTGTATGGTTTCTTGTTGTAGTTGACAAAGAAGTATATACATGCTGCTAGGAAGTTGGTTGCTGATTTCTGGAAAAAGTCATCACTTCCGCCATTACCTTTCTGACCCTTCTGGAGAGATTCAATAAGGGTCTCTGCCGTTTCCTGTGCAGCAGCAAGGTTGCCGATATACTTCTGCTGGATAGGATTGACTTTCTTGGAGTATTCTACATCGACGAAGTTGATGATATTGAACTTACATCCTTTAGGCGTATTGCCTTGTGCCATGTTCTTACGATAATGATAGTATAACTTTGTCGCCAGGGTAGGGAACTTATAGTCATAGACAACCATGGCAAAGCCTTTCTTGCTGTGCTGACGTATGGTCGGGTCAATAACTGAGAAGGATTTACCGGAACCCGGTGTACCTACAACCCATGTTCCTCTGAAAGGATTTACGATGTTTATCCATCCCTTGCGGAACTTACCTCTGTAATAATAGCGCATAGGAATGTTGACGGAATACTTGTTGTCAACAAGTTCATCTGTCTGTTCAAAACTCTCGTTCTCCAGATTGAACCGGTCTTTCAGCATTCCGTCCTTGAAATACTTTGAAATATTATCCAAGGCTGCATGGATAAGGATGATTCCTAACAGAGAGCATATCATGTAAATCCAGAGGTTAGTCTTCAATATCCAGATTCTTGAATTGCTGTCAAGGTTATAGACGAAGACGGAAAGCATAACCAGTAACAGGCCTATGCCTAATGGTATAAAGACCATTTTCCTTGCGTTAAACTCCAACTGCTTCTTGTTCTTTGTTCCAATGCAGGTAATGATTACCAGCATGAGATTGGCAACCTTGCAATATGGCAGGAACTTATAGACTCCCCAGGTTCCCATTCTGTTATGTATGTCAACAACCAGACCGCCAAGAAAATCCAAAGCGGTCGGGTCAAGTGCATACATGAAAAATTCGCCTAACAGCCAGACGTATATCATCGAACGGAAAAAGGTGTACATTCCCTGTAATTCCTTTGATTCTTCCATATATTTTTTTATTTTCTTGTGTTATATTTGTTTGCTCCTCTTGCATTATCTATCCACCTTTTCTGACACTCTGACACTATATCTGCCATAGGTCTTGTAGATGCTCCTGCTGGATGATGCTTACTATAGTAATACCATGCATCCATCAGCGTGGTGTATTTGATGGATCGGCAAAGATTGTACATCAGAAGATTCATTCTACGTAAAGATGCTCGTATCTTTCCTATTGCCATAATTCGCTCTTTCTGTGTCATCTTAGGATTTTTTTCGGGATCCTTGTGATAAGGAAGTACGGATTCTATGTCACCGGCAACCTTTATTCCTGTTTTAAGAATATTGTTGTAGATAGAGTTCTTCTTGTCTATGATTGACACGGCCAATACATTCTCTGGAACCTTCAGAACTACAGTCTTCAAATTTCGAACATTGGTAATGGCAAGATCAATTTCATAATAGACTCCATAAAGCTGCGCTGCCAGAGCAAGAATATCATTGTAAGTACTGAGATATTCATTGAATTTTCTCTTGAAATTCGTGACTTTCTTTACTTCATTGTTTAATACGATATGTGCACCCAACTGGGATGTTATCACTGCATCCTGTGCGATGTTCACCTTGGATGCGGCGGCTGCTATTGTTGCAAAGGCAGCAGCTCTGGTCGGATCTACTCCTGCAGACATCCTTGATGGCAACAGGAAAAGTAACACAATACTTATATATATGTATTTATTTCTCATCCTTTTCATCTTTATTGTCTATATAACGCATTACAGGCATAGCAAGCATTCTTCATTCGTCCGAAAGCTTCCCTTGCTATCTGACCATGTGACTTTTCGGCCATACCCAGCGTAGCTTGATTCCATACATCCTGGAAGGAATATATGGAAACACAGAGTGCAAGATGGTGAAGCTTTTTGTTGAGAGACTCCAATTCCTGGGAGAGATACCAGAGAATCTGTGACCGTTCAGAACCAGTCAAGAGGTTCATGTTACTTGGACCGGTAGCTATTTTTATCAACTTATATACTTCAACAAGTTCCGTCGCCACTTCCATATAGATATTAGTCATAGAGATGGATGCGAATGGTCCCTGTGGATTATGGGATAAAGCCTTGTTTAACTCTATGAGATTCATAAAAGTTCTTACTCCGTCTGCATAGAGACTGCTACATGCCAATACTGTACTTGCATAATTATATCCCTTTTCAAGGTAATTCATATAATTACGCTCCCATTTCTTCATAACTGATATTGGTAAAAATAGGGTTCCTACTTTAACTGTGTTGGCATCCTGATCTGCAATTTGCTTGGATATTGTTCCGTTTACCATGGCTTCTCCCTTGGTGAGAGCTGCTATTTCTCCAGGATTTGATTCCGTCACACCGGCCTTGACGCTGCAACCGAAAGACAGGAGCAGTGTCAAGGCAAAATACTTAAGATTGATTCGTAAATTCATATATTCCTCGTCTCTTTTTGTTAAACTCTACTCTGATTCTCAATTCAGATACTACATCAATGGACTCTCTTACCCCTGTCATTATCACTTTCCGGTTATTTCTGTCTCCAGTGTATATGATGACATCTTTCAGTCCAAAAATCTGTTGCAGAAAGCTTCGGTGCTGCTGATAGTCAACTATTCTATATAGCTCTACATAGTCCGTAGAATGCGACAGTATTCCTCTAAGCAGAATCAACTGTTCTGGGGTGATGACATAAACCATACGGAACATATAGATAGCTCTGCATACTAAATAGAACAACAGCAACACTCCCGGAATCAGCAGTATGCTGAAATAATCACTTCGACCAATTGTTGCTTCACCGAAATAAACAAGATAGAAACAGCCTATCGTCAGTATCAAGATGAACAACTCGTTGATGAAAAACTGAATCCAGTGTGGACGGAGTACTAAAGACTGAAAGCAGTTGGATTGATTTAAACTCATAAATATCTATTTTGGGGGAAGGGGAGAGGCTAAAAGCCTCTTCCCATACCATGAGACATTCCATTTTCCATATCTCTTTGCAGCTTATCCTCATAAAGGGCTGACGCAACGGCTCCAGGAGAAACAACTCCAGGCTTGGAGTACACATCCATATATATATCTGGTCCAGAGTGGTCTCTTCGTGACATCATGGCTGCTGCTCCAACACCTACCGTTACTGCAGCAAGAATGGCAGCTCCCAGATTTAAGCCTCTTCCTTCCTTTGTTTTCATTTCCACCTCCGGGAAGATCTTGTCAAAGAGCTTCATTCGCTGATAGTCGTTGACGACAAGGAACTTGTCATACTGCTTCTGGTTGATTTCATGGCTCACTACATTACCGTCGATGACTGCGGACATGACGTATTTTCCCTCGATAGGCTTGCCGTCTGCATCCCGCAGCTTCTCAACAGTTATATCTCCAATCTCGGTAGAACGTCCATTTTCTCCGGAACGTCTCCATTCCTTACTCTCCTTGATGTTATCCAGGGACTCGCCGTTTACCTGTGCGTCTCCAAGAAGGTTCTTTCGGGTCTGGGCACGGATATCGTTCAAGTTCAGATTCTCGCCATTTATATTTACCTGATAATCATTGGCTGATGGTGGAACTGTTTGACCTTTCTGCTCCTGTGCTTTACCTATCTGATTTGGCTTGTTTCCCCCTTGGACAACTGCTTCCTGCGTGTTCTTGGGTGCAGCAAACTCTTTAGGCTCATATCCAATACCCTTGGCCTTAAGTTCTTCCAACACCTCCGGACGGATTTCCTTTTGGGTTCCGTTAGCTTGCAAGGTGCCTAAAGGACGGTGAAGGTCTTGTGTCGCTACTACACGAACATTACCCTTGAACTGCTCGTTCCATGGAATCAAGGTTGCCAACATCTGTGCCTTTTCTGAGGAACCTGCATTCTTGAAGGCAAGATACTGGGCCTCGGTAATCTTGAATGACCACATTCCGGCATCCTTGCCGTCTCTGACATTGAGTGTATAGTTGCCGGAGACCTCATCTTTCCAGGCTGTGGCAGAAGTGATGGTTGTTGCTTCCTTTCCAACAACGAAACAGTAATCTCCTTCAAGCTTGGTTGCTGTCTGGGAATTATCAAGACGATCGGAACGGAACGGGTCTGTCAAAGGTCCATTCTTGGATGACTTGATCTGCACTTCCTTGAAAGTACGGTCAAAAAGCTCCAGACGATGCTCGTCATCATAGTTCAGAAACTTCATATAGTCTTCCTTGCTGATATCATGGGTAAAGACCTTCTCGTTGATGACTGCTGTCATCTTATAGGTCTGCCCTCTGTCAACACCGTCACTTGATGGATAGACCTGGATTTCTCCGACACTCACGGCTCTGCCACCCTTGGTAGGCAAATAAAAGCCCTTAGTCTCATCAAGCTGGCGACCATCAACAACACCAATGGAGTTCCAATGGTCTATGAAACCGGTGCGGTAAGCCTCTCTTGAAGCCGTAAAGTCTATGATATCATTACCTGCGCCCATGGCTTGCTGTGGCTGCTGCTCGGCTAACTGCTGCTGCTGATTCTTTTCGTTGAGTTTGAGGGAGATATAGTCCCGCTCGTTCAATTTTGCAGCTGTAACCTTGTCATCAAAGTCTTCCTTGATGATGTTGTTAATGCAGTGGAGACGTTCGTCAAGGCTATTGCCGTCCTTTTCATTGATGATCTTGCCCTTTTTGGTTTCCACCTTGATTTTCTGGTTGAAAAGAATCTTTGCGTCATCATCACTAAGGTGATAGACAAACGCCTTGGTGGATCCTTTAGCCTTAACGGTCAAGGTCTTGTCCTTCTCGTTGAGTTCAAGCCCATGGGTGGATAGCATGCTGTTGATGGTATCTCCTGTTGCCCAACCTAGACCGTTCTGATACCAGGTAATATTTTTCAGACAAGTGACATGCTTCTTCTCCTCGTCTGTCATTGCAAAAGGTTTTGCCTTCTTTTCCGCTACCTTGATATTTGACAGAACATCATTCTTCTGTTCCGGCTTGGAGTAGAATCCATAGGATCCCGACTTCAACTCTCCGGCAACCATTCGTCCGTCGGGTCTCTCTCCAACGATATAACGACGATCATCATAGAAAAGTGAACCACCGACTCTTCTGAGGTTCACTCCGTGGAAACAACCGTCGAAGGGACCAAAGCAGGATCCGTGGAATGGTCTGAATCGGTATGGACTTCCAATTCCATATTCGCCAGGCGAGAGTGTATATCCAAAAAGTCCCATATTCACAGGAGAATTGACGTTTTTTGCAGCAACCCATGACTCTGGAACATGATAGTCTTTCTTAACAAGATTGACAAACGTTGTATAGGCTTTCTTGTTCAGGTTGTTTGTTCCCTGATTCACCAGGTCTGCCAGTTGTCTGTCTGTCAAATCATAATAATGAGGAATCTTGTTGTCATGGCTCATGGTTATGAGCTGATAAGTTCCACGTTCCGTGCGCCCGATGTGGGCTTGCATTCCATTTGCCTCTAGCGTTCTACGAAGCTCTGGGGCTACATCCAGCTGCCTAGGGTAGCTGTTTACTCCGGTATATGTCATATCTTTTAAATTTTAGTTATTGCTTATTTTCTGTTCCCTAAGATTTTCACGAAGTTCAAAAAGAGATTCACAAAATCAAGATAGAGTGTCATTGCTCCTAGAAGACACATCTTTTGCGTACTCTCATTGTCTTCATATTCACGTTGTAGAAGCCTCTTTATCTTTTGCATATCCCAGGCCGTAAGACCAGAAAAGACAACCACTCCCACATAGCTGATAATATATTCTAATCCGCTACTCTTCATAAACAGGTTTACTACCGTGGCTATTACCAAACCGATAAGAGCCATGAAGAGAATCTTCCCCATAGAGGCTAGATTCTTACGGGTACAATAACCATATAATGCCATTGTACCAAAAGTTCCTGCGGTAATAAAGAACACCTTGAAAATACTTGCTATGCTATATAGTACAAAGATGCCTGACAACAGCACTCCGTTCAAAACGGAATAGAGAATGAAGAGAAATGTTGCCATTACGACCGACAGTCTGTTCAATACTGCATTCAGCACCAAGACCAGAACCATTTGGGTTAGGAGAAGCCCAAGGAACAACGAATTGCTCGTAAACAAGGTTCTCAGAAAGGTAGGAGTGGTAGCTACCCCATAGGCTGTAACCCCTGTAATGATAAGCGCAAATGTCATCCAGGTGAACACCTTGCTCATCAGATTAGTGTAAACACTACTGAAACTATGGTATCTACCGATACTGTCATACTGTATCTGTTCCATTGCTTTGTATTTTTATGTCCTCTCCCTTGCTTGTGCAGGAAGAGGACGCTGTTAATTGTTACTTGTAGAGAATTACGCAGGTATGACGGTTTGCCGTATAAGGCTTGTATATATTAATACCTCCCTGGCTTGAACCTGTCATTCTGTCCTTAGAGACTCCGGCCCTCATGAGCAGCTTGGCTATATATCTTGCTCGCTTCACACTCAGCTTGCGGTTGTAGCCTGGCTTGCCGGTCTTGCTGTCTGCTGCTCCGACAATCCTCACTTTTAGGTCATACTTGTTGACAGCGGCGGCAATCTCACCAATTTCAACCTTCTGCTGCTTATCTACGAGATTGGTTGAATTGATCTTGAAGAAGAAGAGTATTGGAGACTTGATGCCGTCTGCATAACCGTTATTTTGGCTAAGCCTTGCTGCTTCTTCATCGGAAAGTCTCTTGCGAAGGTCGTTGAGTCCCTTGTAGTCATTCTTTGGATATCTGGTGAGATCCGTAACCGTTCCCATATCTCCTGTATTGAGAACGCCCAGTGACTTCTTGGCTACATAGCCCTGCTTGCCTAGATCAACGGTAAGTCCGATGCTTGCCTGGAAGAGGTCATCTCCGAAATGCTTTTCCTTTCCAACTCCATCAAAATGCTGGAAGGTAGAAGTTCCGCCCAATTCGGCGGTCACATGCACTCTGTCTGCTACTCGATAACTTACCATTGCTCCGTATGACAAGGCAAATGGTCTGTTTCCTACAGTGGAATTTCTCATGATTCCTGCTCCCACGTATGGTACGAAATCCCATCGGGGTAGGGTGGCATAGCTGTCTCGATAGTAACTGCTGAGATTGTACAGGATATCTACATGGAGATTCTGGTAGTCCATACTTTCTCCGTTGCAGTTGTCAAAATTGAACCCCTGATAGGCTATCCTGGTTCCAAAGAAACGAGAATGCCACTTTCCTACACTTGCAGAGAACATATATTTAATTCTTCCGAACATGTCATCACATCCAAGGGGGACTCCATTGAAGATGGATATGCCGGACTTGACGGATACAAACCAGTTGGAAGAGAAGGATGACAGATGAAACTTCTCCTGACCGGAGAAGAATGGCTTGGCATTGTCATTTGCCAATACTACAGGTGTATTCTGGGAATACTTGATGTAATCCTTCTCGTCATCACCATATACCTGGGCATTTGCCAGACTGCAGACAAAGGCTGCTCCTAAAATCAACGATAATTTCTTTTTCATTATTTATTGTCGGGGTATTGGGGGCCAATAATTCTTTTACTAACCAACAAAGATGCATCCTATATGGAACTAGTTCTTTAGGAATTGTATTTGCCCTATATTCGTGTTCAATC
>ERZ773165.1705-NODE-1705-length-12526-cov-3.386336_pt1 | contig 12526 bp, 8 predicted proteins | sample MGYA00581003_ERZ773165 | MGnify/ENA primary metagenome ERZ773165 (study PRJEB29015, sample SAMEA2737817) | human gut metagenome | biome: human gut; feature: human-associated habitat; material: faeces | place: China | collected 2012 ... | reverse complement strand
AAAAATTCGAGGATTTTATACGTAAAGAGACATTAAACATGGTGGAACGGAATCTGACGTCACAGCTTGTGGCACAGATCCAGCCGTTGACCGGAAAGGGCGCAAGAGGCATTGCGGCAAAGAAAAAGCTTGGCATTGCCTGTCCGGTCTGTGGCGCGGAGCTTGTAACGACACCGTTTGGCTATGGGTGCAGCAATTATAAAAAAGACGGCACCGGCTGTGGCTTTTCCATCGGAACGATTGCAGGGCGTGATCTTTCGGAGGAGGAGTTCCGGGATTTGATTACAAAAGGAAGAACGGATGTTCTGGATGGTTTTGTCTCCAAATCGAAGAAGAAATTCCCGGCAGCACTCGTTTTACAGAAGGATGAGGAGGGAAAAATCAATATCAGTTTTGATTTTTCGGCAAATGAACCACAGGTGGTGGAAGGAATCAAATGCCCGTCCTGCGGCGGTGACATTGTGACGACAGCCTACGGGTTCCGGTGTATCCATTATGACCGGGAGAAAGAGGACAGTTGTGATTTCTCTGTCGGAAAAATTGCAGAGAAAAGTCTGAATGTGTCACAGCTCACAGAACTCGTTACGAATGGAAGAACCGGAACAATCCGCGGCTTTAAATCAAAAAATGGAAAGAGATTTGACGCCTGTCTCTGTCTGGAAAAAGATGAAAACGGTAAAGCGGTTATAAAATTTGATTTTGAACATGTGGAAGCAAAAAAAGTAAAAGATGTTGTCTGTCCGCTCTGTGGAGGTGAGATCGTCCAGACACCGTTTGGGTTTGGATGCGCAAACTATTCCAAAGAGAATCCGGAAAGCTGCCGTTTCTCCATTGGAAAAATGGCAGAGAAATCACTGACAGAATCACAGGTCAGAGAACTTTTGACGAACGGAAGAACCGGGACAATCCGCGGTTTCAAGTCGAAAACCGGGAAAAAATTCGATGCACGCGTGGCGTTGAATCGAGATGAAGCCGGAAAAGTGACCGGGTTAAAATTCGATTTCACGGATTTAGAGCCGGTAAAAGTGAAGGATGTTGTCTGTCCGCTCTGCGGCGGTGAGATCATCCAGACACCGTTTGGGTTTGGATGCGCCAATTACTCCAAAGATAACCCGGAGAGCTGCAAATTTGCAATCGGAACAATCGCGGGTGTGAAGTTAAAAGAGGCGCAGGTGAAAGAATTGCTGCTCCGCGGCAAAACGGAAGTCATCAAAGGTTTTATCGCAAAGACAGGCATGATGTTTGATGCACCGTTAAAACTCACGCCGGAAGGTCAGGTGACGTTTGATTTCCCGGAGAAACCAAAGCCTGTAGACACGACTTTAAAATGCCCGAAATGTGGACAGTATATGAAAAAATCCCAGTGGTATTATGAGTGTGAATGTGGATTTAAAGTGGCGCATACGGTGGCAAAGGTGGAGTTAGAGGAAGCCATTATGCAGGAACTTTTTGAGACCGGAAAGACGAAGAAAAAAATAACCGGATTTACGTCAAAAGCGGGGAATGTGTTTGATACCTGCCTGAAATTTGAGGACGACAGGATCAGTTTTGATTTTGATAATCCGGGAGAAAACGTGGTGTTGGAAAATGCAAAGCCAGCTGAAAGCGCACAGAATCAGGAAAAACAAACTATGTTTGAAGCGTAAATAAAATGTAAAAAAATTGACAAAATTTATTGATTTTTGTCGGGTACAGGGTTATGCTTATATACAGTGGTACGGTACATTGAGATATGTGCGTACAAAAATAAATTCAAAGGAGAAATGAAGATGAAAAAAGGTCATGAATTGAAAATTCGTGAGAGATTGTCTAAGAGTTACTTACAGGTTATTTTTATTGCAAGTATCTCTGCAATCGTTGGCATTATTGCATTGCTGGTTATGACAAGAATGTATAATAATGCGCTGAACAATTATGGATTCTCTCAGGGAGATATTGGGAAGGCGATGACAGCATTCTCAGGTGCGCGCAGCGAGGTTCGTGCGGCAGTGGGATATATGGATGAAGATATTATCAGTGATGCCAAGGATACGTATTATACGAGAAAAGATTCATTCCAGCAGTATCTTGACGACATTGAAAGCAGCATGGTGACACAGGCTGGAAAAGATGCTTATAATCAGATTGTCAAAGATCTTGACGGATATTGGGATCTTTCAGATCAACTGATCGAGGAGGGTTCAACCACAGATCAGGAAATCAGTAAAAAAGTCCAGAGACGTGAAGCAGACGAACTTGGACCTGCATATCAGGTAGTTTACAATGATCTGAAGAATCTGATGAACATCTATGTCCAGAAGGGGGATCAGATAGAATCAGTTTTGGCAGTGATGGAGATTATTGCTGTGATCATTATGATCGCAGTGATCATTCTTTCCATTTTGAGTGGCAGAAGATATGGAAACCAGATCGCAGATGGAATTTCAAAGCCATTACAGCAGATTTCAGAACGTCTGAAAACATTTGCGGAAGGAGATCTTGACAGTGAGTTCCCGGAGCATGATGCGAAAGACGAGGTTGCAGAAATGATCGAAACGGCAAGAAAGATGGCAGATAACCTGAATGTGATCATCTCTGACAGCGGAAAACTCTTAAATGAGATGGCAGATGGTAATTTTGCTGTCGCAACAGAACATGAAGAAAGATACACCGGAAAATTCAATGATCTTCTTGTCGGAATACGCAACATGAACCGTAAGATTGATGAATCTCTCCGTCAGGTAGAGGAGACAGCAGAACAGGTATCCTTAGGTTCCGGCAATATGGCAGAGGCTGCACAGTCCCTGGCAGAAGGTGCTACGGAACAGGCCGGGGCAGTCGAAGAACTTCAGGCGACCATTGCTGATATCACCGCCAATGTAGAACACACAGCAGAGAATCTTCAAAAGTCTCATGCTGATGCAAGAAAATATGCAGATGATGCGGATCACAGCCGTGAGCAGATGCACGCAATGGTGGAGGCTATGCAGCGTATCAGCGAGTCTTCCATGAAGATTGAGAATATCATTTCCGAACTGGAGGATATCGCAAGCCAGACAAACCTGTTATCTTTGAATGCTTCCATCGAGGCAGCACGTGCAGGTGAGGCAGGAAAGGGATTTGCAGTTGTTGCTGACCAGATCCGTAAACTTGCAGAACAGAGTGCGGCTTCGGCAGTTTCCACAAGAGAACTGATCGAGGGTTCTATCCATGATGTAGAAGAAGGAAATAAAGCGGTTGCTTTGGTTTCAGAGACATTAGACGAAGTTATCAAAGGAATTAATGATATCGCAGATACATCCAAGTCCTTAAGTGAGAACTCACAGTCTCAGGCAACGGCTATGGAGCAGGCAGAGCAGGGAGTCAACCAGATTTCCGAAGTTGTTCAGTCCAACTCCGCTATGGCACAGGAAACTTCTGCTACCAGTGAAGAATTGTCAGCACAGGCTGAAACACTTGATAACCTTGTAAGACAGTTCACATTAAGAGAACAGAAATAATAAAGAACGATAAGTTACTGGAACGAGGTATGTGTGAACAGTAAGAATGAGAGAGAGTCACAGCAAAGTCTGTGGCTCTTTTTTCTTGAATAATCAGTTTTATGTGTTTATAATGAAAAGGCGCAGGCAATCATGAAGTGTTGGAAGAATAAAGATACGGAATGATGAATGTGTGAAATATTTATGGAAGTTTTCAGACAGGAAGGAAGAAAAAATGGAAAACGCAAAAATCAGTAATTTGTATGATCTGAATGAGACAATTGCGAAAGAATATTTAGAGCAGTTTACTTATCCGTGGGAAGCATTAAAAGGAATCAGTGAATTTATCAAAAAATTAGGACCGACATTAGATCCTGAAAAGTTTGAAAAACGCGGCGAAGATATCTGGGTTGCCAAAAGTGCAAAGGTTGCACCGACTGCCTGCTTAAATGGACCGCTCATCATTGATGAGGAGGCAGAGATACGCCATTGTGCATTTGTAAGAGGAAGTGCCATTGTCGGAAAAGGTTCTGTTGTCGGAAACTCTACCGAGTTGAAAAACGATATTATTTTCAATTCTGTACAGGTGCCACACTATAATTATGTAGGAGATTCTATTCTGGGATACAAATCCCATATGGGTGCAGGTTCTATTACCTCAAATGTGAAATCAGACAAGACACTTGTAGTAGTAAAGGATAAGACAACCGGGGAAGAAATCGAGACAGGCTTGAAGAAGTTTGGTGCAATGTTAGGTGATTTTGTGGAAGTAGGATGTAATTCCGTGCTGAATCCGGGGACTGTGATCGGAAGCCACAGCAATGTTTATCCGCTGTCCATGGTGCGTGGCGTTGTTCCGGCAAACTCTATTTACAAAAATAAAAATGAAATTGTAGAAAAGCAGTAAAAATTCCGAAATGATATATTGCTTGTGGTATGTTTTTCCTTTTTACAAAAAAGTACATAAATTTTATGGTTTCTACTTGTGAAAATGAAAAAAATGTGCGAAAATGTTTGAAGTATGTTAAGCATCTAACAATGTTTAGCAGATGACATATCTATTTATATGTGAAAGGAGACTTAAAATGATTTACACTAAGGAAGTCGAAAACATGTGCCCAGTAGCAAAAGGCGCAAAACATGAACCAGCTCCAATTCCAGAAGAAGGAAAATGGGTTCACTCTAAAAAAATTGAAGATATCTCAGGATTTACACACGGTGTAGGCTGGTGTGCACCACAGCAGGGTGCCTGTAAGCTTTCATTAAATGTAAAGAATGGTATCATTGAGGAAGCTTTAGTTGAGACAATCGGATGTTCCGGTATGACTCACTCTGCAGCTATGGCAGCAGAAGTTTTACAGGGAAAAACAATCCTTGAAGCTTTAAATACAGACTTAGTTTGTGATGCTATCAACACAGCTATGAGAGAATTATTCTTACAGATTGTTTACGGACGTACACAGAGTGCATTCTCTGATGACGGATTAGCAATCGGTGCTGGTCTTGAAGACTTAGGAAAAGGACTTCGTTCCCAGGTTGGTACAATGTACGCAACAAAAGAAAAAGGTGTTCGTTACCTTGAGATGGCAGAAGGCTATGTAACAGGTATCGCCCTTGACGAGAACAATGAAGTTATCGGATATCAGTTCGTTTCTCTTGGAAAAATGACTGACTTCATCAAAAAAGGTGATGACCCTAACACAGCATGGGAAAAAGCAAAAGGACAGTATGGTCGTGTAGCAGATGCTGTTAAGATCATCGACCCAAGAGAAGAGTAGGAAAGGAGACGAACGAAAATGGCATTATTTGAAGGATATGAAAGAAGAATTGACCAGATCAATGCTGTATTAAACAGCTATGGTATCAGCTCTATCGAAGAAGCTGAAAAAATTACAAAAGATGCTGGACTTGATGTTTACGAGCAGGTTAAGAAAATCCAGCCAATCTGTTTTGAGAACGCTTGCTGGGCTTACACTGTAGGTGCAGCGATCGCAATTAAAAAAGGATGTACAAGAGCCGCTGATGCTGCTGCAGCAATCGGTGAAGGTCTTCAGGCATTCTGTATTCCAGGTTCTGTTGCTGACCACAGAAAAGTAGGTTTAGGACATGGTAACCTTGGTAAAATGTTATTAGAGGAAGAGACAGAGTGCTTCTGCTTCTTAGCAGGACATGAGTCTTTCGCTGCTGCTGAAGGTGCGATCGGTATCGCCGAGAAAGCAAACAAAGTACGTCAGAAACCATTAAGAGTTATCTTAAACGGTTTAGGAAAAGACGCAGCACAGATCATCTCCCGTATCAACGGATTCACATTTGTTGAGACACAGTATGATTACAAAGCAGCAAAATTAAATGTTGTATATGAGAAACCATACTCTAACGGACTTCGTGCAACTGTAAAATGTTACGGTGCTGATGATGTTCAGGAAGGTGTTGCTATCATGCATCATGAGAACGTAGGTGTATCTATCACAGGTAACTCTACAAACCCAACACGTTTCCAGCATCCGGTAGCAGGTACATACAAGAAAGAATGTATCGAGCAGGGTAAGAAATACTTCTCCGTAGCATCCGGCGGTGGTACAGGACGTACACATGGCTGCAGGTCCAGCTTCTTACGGTATGACAGATACAATGGGACGTATGCACTCAGATGCACAGTTCGCAGGATCTTCTTCCGTACCAGCTCACGTAGAGATGATGGGACTTATCGGTATGGGAAATAACCCAATGGTAGGTGCTACTGTCGCTGTAGCTGTAAGTGTAGAGGAAGCTCACAAGGCTGGTAAGTTCTAAAAGGTCGAATAATATAAAGATTTGGCAGGTCTCCGGGAAAACCCGGAGACCTCTTTTATATGATATAATTAAATGGGGTATATAGAAAAAATAGAAGGAAATAATAGTCTGAAGGCAGGTGTGGGTATGAATGTAAATGAGCTGAAAAAGATAATTGAATCCGGCGAAAAGATAAATGTTGAATTTAAATTGTCTGAGAATGATTTGACAAAAGATGTGTATCAATCGGTATGTTCTTTTAATAATCGTAATGGAGGGCATATTATTCTTGGCGTAGTTGACCAAACAAAAGAAATTCGGGGTGTAAATCCCCAAAAGACAGATAAAATGCTTAAGGATTTTACAACGTCCGTTAATAATGCTAATAAAATAAATCCACCGCTTTATCTTACACCACAGATATTTGATATAAATGGAAAGACAGTCATTTATATCTGGGTGCCAGAGGGAACACAGCTTAGACGATTGAATGGTCGTATATGGGACAGGACACATGAAGGGGATATTGATATTACAGACAATGCGGAATTGGTATACAAAATGTATGCAAGGAAGCAGAGCACTTATTTTGTGAATAAGGTTTATCCGAAGCTTGGATTGGATTTCCTTGATTTTGATGTGATTCAAAGAGCAAAAAAGATGGCGGTTTCAAGGGTGGATAATCACCCATGGTCAAATATGAATGAAGAAGAAATTCTGAGAAGCACAGGACTTATTTTAGCAGATCCAGATACCGGTCAGGAGGGAATTACGCTTGCGGCAATTTTGTTGTTTGGTAAAGATCAGACCATTATGTCTGTATTACCACAGTATAAGACAGATGCTATTTATCGTGTGAAAAATATGGATCGTTATGATGACAGAGAGGTTATTATTACAAATTTAATAGATAGTTATCGCAGATTAATGGATTTTGGAAAAAAGCATTTGAATGATTCTTTTGTGCTGGATGGTGACCAGAGTGTCAGTGCCAGAGATAAAATATTGAGGGAAATCATTTCTAATATATTAGCACATCGCGATTATTCCAATGCCTACACTGCACAATTTGTGATTGAAAGTAACAGAATTTTTACTAAAAACAGCAATTTGCCTCACGGACATGGTGAATTGAAACTGAATCAGTTTGAACCTTTTCCGAAAAATCCACCAATTTCAAAAGTATTTCGTGAAATTGGTTATGCGGATGAACTCGGCTCTGGTATGAGGAATACCAATAAGTATACAAAATTATATTCGGGTGGAACACCTGTGTTTTTGGAGGATAATATTTTTGAAATTGTGATTCCAATGGAATCTGTTGCGAGTTTGCAGGTTGGACCAGGTGAATTTTACAAGGTAACTGAAAGGGTGACTGATAGGGTAACTGATAGGGTGACTGAAAAAGAGCAGGAGATTCTCGCATTATTATTAGAAAATGCGGGTTATACTATGCCACAGTTGGCGGAAAAATTAAAAATCAGCAGAAAAACAGTGGCAATGCGTTTAAAATCTTTGAAAGAAAAATCAGTGATAGAGCGTGTGGGTTCAGACAGAAAGGGTTATTGGAAAATAAATTAAAAAAGTTGGACAAAAATTTTAAGAATTTGATATTAAAAACTTTCGTGTTGCAAATACTTTCACAATTTGCTACAATAAAGTGGTAGCAAATACACACACGGAGGAGAAAAAGAGTTATGAGTGAAAATTTTAACGAACAGAACGAAAATAACCAGAACGAATATGGCACAAGCCAGAACATTTACGGAAACACCCAGACTACATACGGTGATACCCAGAACTCATATGGCAGTGAAAACAACTATGGAGGTACACAAAACAGTTACGGCGGTACGCAAAATACATATGGCTATAACAATCAGCCACAGTATCAGTCCGGGATGGAAAATCAGCAGCAGGAGCTTGTGCCACAGATGAGTGTTGGACAGTGGATGCTGACCTATTTATTGGTGAACATTCCAATTGTAAATATCGTTATGTATATTATCTGGCTGATCGGAAAAAATCCAAAAGACGCAATCCGCAAAAACTGGGCAAGAGGACAGTTATTTATGGGTCTTATTATATTTGGAATTATGTTGATCTTCACAATTATTGCTTTGACGGTTTCAACGCTGGTCGGTGGAAGTTCGAGTGGCTCCAGCAAAATAGACACAGGCGTGACAAGCGATTATTATGCAGCGGATGATGACGGAGATCAGGCGGAGGACATCTTCAATCACGATTCCGAAGCCGCAACACTTCCAGATACTTCCGAAGACAGACCGGTTGTAGATGCAGAGCCGATGGACGGAACATGGGAGGATATGTCATTTTTCTTTGACGGACATGAGTATTCCCTGCCATTTGCCTACAGTGAGATAGAGGCGAACGGATGGACGTTTGATATAGCGGATTATGGTTACGAAGATGGTTATGTGATGAATGCGGGCGACCAGACTTATGAGTCAATTGAACTGAAAAATCCGGATTATCCAGATGTGACAGTAAAGATTGGCTTTGTAAATCTGGACAGTTCAGCAAAAGATATTACAGAATGTGACATTTATGCATTTTCTTTGGATACCTGTTATGGATTTGATCAGGTAGACGCATTCCCGATTATGTCAGTCAGCGGTGGATTGACGATTGGAATGGATGAACAGTCAGCGGTTGCAATCATGGGAGAATGTGATGATGTATACGAAGCTGAAGAATATAACAGTTATTCTTATCAGGATGAGGAGTACAACAGACATCTTGATTTTGAGGTAAATGACGAAAATGGTATTACATATTTTGACCTTACCTATTATCAATAAAAATCATAGAATACAGGAATGATACATAAAACAGATACTGCAGGAAAGAAAAGAATTTTGTGCAGTATCTGTTTTTCTTTGCCATAATTACAAATAAAGGAAATTGTATGTTTCAAAATGATATATTTAACGTTATAATAATATCTGTTTTATGGAAAAATTTGTGTTTCAGTGATAAAATACGTTATAATTAATAATGGAACTCAAAAAGAGAAATAAATGCAGGAGTACGAGAAAATGAGGACTATTTTCAGGATTTTCAAAAGTGATGTGAAGGGGTTGTGGAGAAATAAGCTTGCGCTTTTGATCGCACTTGCAATCTGCGTGCTTCCATCCCTGTATGCATGGTTTAATATCTATTCGAACTGGGATCCATACAGCAATACGGGAACGATACCGGTTGCGGTTGTTTCTGTGGATAAAGGATATACCAAGAGTGATGGCGAATTTGTGGTCATGGGTGATACCGTTATCGACAATCTGAAGGAAAATGACAAGATTGGCTGGCAGTTTGTAAAGACGGAGGATGATGCGGTCGACGGTGTATACAGTGGTGATTATTACGCTGCGATTGTCATCGGTGAGAATTTCAGTGAGAGCATGTACGGTTTTGCGGACAATGACCTGGTACATCCTTCTGTTACCTATTATGAAAATGAGAAGAAGAATCCAATTGCTTCCAAGATTACGGATACAGCAAAAGGAACGCTGCAGACAAGTATTAATGAAGAGTTTGTGAATGTTGCAGTTTCCACTGTTATGGAAAGTATGAATGAACTCGCAGATGATGCACAAAAGACACAGTATATCACTAAAATTATTGATAAACTGGATTCTGTCAATAAGAATCTGGATGATTATCTTGTGACAATTGATAACCTGATGTCCTGCAACGCAACCCTTGCGTCAAATTTAAAAACAGCAAGCGGAGAGGTTTCCAGCGCGTCCGGTAAATTAAATAATGGTGTTGCACAGGTCAACAAGGCAAAAGCAGATGCACAGCAGACGATCACTACGTTGCAGTCCCAGATGGATCAGGTATACCAGAGTATCCATACTCATTTGCAGGAAGTGAATACGACATTGTCAAAAGAGCTTCCAACGGCGGAAGAGATTGCAAATGCTGCGAATAATGTATCAAATTCCACTCAGCAGATCGAACTGTTAAAACAACTGTTACAGAGTGATCTGATTCCTGCCGGAAGCAACAAGGATGATATCATTAAACTGCTCGACAGCATTGAGCAGACAACAACTGCGGTACAGGGAGTATTGCAGAACCGGATAGGTGATCTTAACAATGCTGTCTCAGGAGATCATACAGCGATCAAAGCGGCAGCCAATCTGATCGATGCGGTCATGCCGATCGTAGAAAAACAGTTACAGGCAGATGTTGCAACGATGAAGGCAAATATTTCTGCTGCTTACAACAATATGGTAGCCTCCTTAAACAGCATGAATAAAGGTCTGGAAGGTACCGGTGTGGCTTTGGGCAGTCTCGGAAACACAGTGAGCAGTTCCAATGGAAGTTTTAACACTTTAAAAGAAATCATAAGTTCTGCGAAAGAGGAGCTGAATACGATCTTATCAGAATTGAATGAAGTGGAAGATGGGGAGAAATACGATCAGTTCATCCGTATCCTGTCCACGGATCCGGAAGTGATGGGAGAGTTCTTTGCATCACCTGTTACGATTCAAACAGAGAGAGTTTATCCGGTTGAAAACTATGGGTCTTCCGTCACACCATTCTATACAATACTTGCGCTCTGGGTTGGAGCTGTTATTTTAGTTGCGCTGATCAAAGTGCAGGTAGAGGATGAAAAGTTTGCAGGCACCAGATCATATCAGAGATACTTTGGAAGATTTTTACTGTTTTTTGTTTTGGGACAGCTGCAGGCAGCAATCGTTGTCCTGGGAGATCTGTATCTGTTAAAGGTACAGTGTTTAGAACCAGTACTTTTTTATATCGTTGCTGCGTTTACAAGTTTTACCTTTAACCTGTTGATCTATACTTTGACGGTTTCTTTCGGAGATGTGGGAAAGGCATTTGTCGTTGTTGTCATGGTTATCCAGATCGCAGGATCCAGCGGAACATATCCGATCGAGATTTTGCCGCAGTTTAACCAGAATATTTACAAATATTTCCCGTTCCCATATGCGATCAATGCAATGCGTGAGACGATCGGCGGCATGTATGAGAACGATTACTGGATGTACATGAGCCAGCTGGCAGTGTTTGCAATTGCAGCGCTGATCATTGGACTGTTTGTGAGAAAACCATTTATGAAGATGAATCACTTTGTGGAAGAGCGTATGGAAGATACGAAAATGATGTAAGGAGAAGATGCAATGGAAACAAATTATGAAGAATCTTATCGCAGGATCATGGAATACCAGAATGAAGAACATCTGCGTAACCAGAAAAAAATACGGTGGGGAATCCGTTGTGTCATTCTGATTCCAATGATATTTTTGATGCTGATGTTTTCCATGGACAGTTCGAAAGTAGTATTTCTGGTGCTTTGGATTGTTTCTTTGTTTACAATTTCTGCCTATCTGATCTATGTGGAATATATGGATTATACATTGCAGGAGCGTCTGACAGAACTTGGAATTAAAGAGGATGGCAAAATTGACACGCTTCTTCCAAACAGCAGTATTGACAGCCGGTTAGCAGAGATGGAACGAAAGATCGCTGCCGACCGCGCAATTCTTGCAAAATATTTTGGAGAGTCTGGGATTATGCCGGATGAGGCATTGCTGGAAGAAAAAGAGGAAGAGACAGATGAGGAAAAAGATTCTGACGGATCTTCCAAAGAACAGATATCCGGGAACAGGGACGGTAAGAAGAAAGAGAAGAAAAAAGACAGGAAAAAGGATAAGGAAGATTAGATATGTTGAACATTTTTCGGATTTTTATATCGGATTTTAAAAGGATAAAAACAAATGTTGTAGCGGTTGTTATAGTCATCGGCTTATCGATTCTTCCTTGCTTGTATGCATGGTTTAATATTTTATCGAACTGGAGCCCGTATGGACCGGATGCAACGTCGAATATTAAAGTTGCAGTTGCATCGGACGACAAGGGGATCACGATTGACGACACCGAGTTTAATATGGGTGAAACTGTAATCGAGGGATTGGAAGCAAATACAACGATTGGCTGGGTGTTTACAGACACGACAGAGGAAGCAATCGATGGTGTTTACAGTGGTGACTATTATGCTGCACTTATTATGCCGGAAGATTTTACGGAAGACATGGTAAGTTTTCTTGCGGATGAGATGGAGCATCCTGAGATCACCTATTACACAAATGAAAAGAAAAATGCGATCGCTCCAAAGATTACAGACAAAGCAAAAACTGCAGTTCAGCAGACGGTCAATACACAGTTTATCTCTACGCTGATCAAAAGCTGCATGCAAGTTTCAGATGGACTGATTGATTCTTCGGTTCTGGAAGAAGAAACAGGAT
>ERZ773165.1694-NODE-1694-length-12587-cov-2.394749_pt1 | contig 12587 bp, 11 predicted proteins | sample MGYA00581003_ERZ773165 | MGnify/ENA primary metagenome ERZ773165 (study PRJEB29015, sample SAMEA2737817) | human gut metagenome | biome: human gut; feature: human-associated habitat; material: faeces | place: China | collected 2012 ... | reverse complement strand
TGGTTGGGCCGGGCGATGAGGTGCTTGTGCCGCAGCCGAGCTATGTTTCGTACAGCCCGTCGGTGATTTTCGCAGGCGGCACGCCAGTCGGCGTGGAGACGACGGCGGACACCGAGTTCCGCCTGACCCCCGAAGCCCTCCGCGCTGCCATCACGCCGCGCACAAAGGCGGCATTGCAGGAGGCGGCCCGCCGCGGCGCCCAGACCATCGTGGTGATCCGTACCGTCCCTTCGCAGATGTTTTATACCCCGCAGTGGTTCAAGCGGATGGAGCGCTGGCTGGGAGAGAGTAGTCTGCAACCGCTGGTCAATTTGGTGCATCATCACGAAACCACCTACCGCGCCATCCAGCAGTTCATCGAGAAACCGCCGGGTAAGTTGCGGATCTTCGAAATCTATCCGCAGCGGCCGCTGCGCAGCATGGCGCTTGGCAGCCGACTACCGGCGCTGCTGGAGGACTACAAAACCGGGCGCCAGTGCGGCCGTTATTTCCTGGCAACGGTGGGTAAACTACTGGCCGACCAGCCGCCGCTGCTGCGCCACGCGCCGCGTATTGCCCGGCCCGCGCCGGTGGTGGTGCCGCCGGTGCCGGTGGCCAATGAAGCGCCCCAGGCGACCATCATTCCTGCGCCCCAGGCGAATGACCCCAGTTTTGATCATGAGGATCTGGCGTGACGCACCGTTTTATCGATACCCACTGTCACTTTGATTTTCCCCCCTTCGCGGCAGATGAGGTCGCCAGCCTGGCGCGTGCGGCGCAGGCCGGCGTCGGGCGAATTATCGTTCCAGCCATCTCTGCTGAGCGTTTTAGCCGCGTGCTGGCGCTGGCAGCTCAGCACGAAGCGCTGTACGCCGCGCTGGGTATGCATCCGATCGTCATCGAAGAGCATACTGATGAGGGACTGGCGCAGCTGGAAGCCTTGATGGCGCAGCGGCCGCCTAAACTGGTGGCGGTGGGAGAGATTGGCCTCGATCTTTATCGCGACGATCCGCAGTTTGATCGTCAGCAGGCGCTGCTGGAAGCGCAGCTGAGGCTGGCGAAGCGTTACGATCTGCCGGTGATCCTCCACTCCAGACGCACCCACGATAAGCTGGCGATGCTGCTGAAAAAACATGCCCTGCCGCGTACCGGAGTCATCCATGGCTTTGCCGGCAGCCTGCAGCAGGCCGAGCGCTTCGTTCAGCTTGGCTATAAGATCGGCGTTGGCGGCACCATTACCTATCCCCGCGCCAGTAAAACCCGTGAAGTGATGGCGCGTCTGCCGCTTTCCGCTCTGCTGCTGGAGACCGATGCGCCGGATATGCCGCTAAATGGCTTTCAGGGACAGCCCAATCGACCGGAACAAGCTGCACGGGTATTTGAGGCGCTGTGTGAACTGCGTCCGGAGTCGCCGGCAGCCATAGAAGAAGGGATCATGCACAATACGCTCGCCTTGTTTTCCCTTCCCCCGGTCTCTGTATGGTGATCGATTTCTCATAATTGTCCATCCATATCATTGATTTGCTTAAAATGTGTGAAGCCAGACGGGCAGGATAGTTTCAGGCCGATATAATCACGCGGTTAGTACTGGACTATCAAAAACACAGGGAATCTGTATGCAAATCCTCATGGGACTTATCGGCATGGTGGCGCTATTGGCCATTGCTGTGCTGCTCTCCAATAACCGAAAAGCCATTAACCTGCGCACCGTGCTCGGCGCCTGGATAATCCAGGTGGGTATCGGCGCGTTAATATTGTATGTACCGGCCGGGCGCGCGGCGCTATTAGCGATGTCGAATGGCGTCGCCAGCGTTATTGCCTACGGCAATGAAGGGATTAGTTTCATCTTCGGCGGGCTGGTCTCCGATAAAATGTTCGAGGTGTTTGGCGGCGGCGGCTTCGTCTTTGCCCTGCGCGTGCTGCCGGTGATCGTCTTCTTCTCGTCGCTGATTGCCGTGCTTTACTACCTGGGCATTATGCAGCTGGTCATTCGCATTCTCGGCGGCGCGCTGCGGGCAGTGCTGAAGACCTCACGTACCGAATCGCTGTCGGCCACGGCGAACATCTTTGTTGGCCAGACCGAAGCGCCGCTGGTGGTGCGTCCTTATATCGCCACCATGACTCGCTCGGAGCTGTTTGCGGTCATGTGCGGCGGCCTGGCCTCGGTGGCGGGCTCGGTACTGGCGGGCTATGCGCAGATGGGCGTTCCGCTGGAGTACCTTATTGCCGCGTCGTTTATGGCGGCGCCGGGAGGCCTGCTGTTTGCCAAAATTATCGTACCGGAAACGGAAAAACCGGACGATAACCCGGCTCATGACAGCCAAAGCGCTGACGCGGATAAACCGGCCAACGTGCTGGATGCCGCCGCCTCCGGCGCCGCGTCTGGTATGCAACTGGCGCTCAACGTCGGCGCGATGCTGCTGGCGTTTATTGCGCTGATCGCCCTGCTGAATGGCATACTCTCCGGCGTCGGCGGCTGGTTTAACCATCCTGAGCTGTCGCTGCAGATGATCCTCGGCTGGATCTTCTCACCGCTGGCGTGGGTGATTGGCGTGCCGTGGCACGAAGCGACGGTGGCGGGGTCGTTTATCGGCCAGAAGCTGATCATTAACGAGTTCGTGGCCTACATGAACTTTGGCGAATATTTAAAGGCGGATGCCGAAGTGGCGGCGGCCGGGCTGCAGGTCATTTCAGATCACACCAAAGCCATTATCTCTTTCGCGCTGTGCGGCTTTGCCAACCTGTCATCGATCGCCATTCTGATTGGCGGACTCGGGGGAATGGCGCCCAACCGGCGGCAGGATATCGCTCAGCTTGGGCTACGTGCGGTAGCGGCGGGGACGCTGTCCAACCTGATGAGCGCCACCATCGCCGGGGTTTTTCTCGCCCTGTAAGCCTGTCTCCTGAACCAGCGGCCACCGTGCCGCTGTTGTTGCTGTAAATGTGATAATTCCATCACCACTCTCTTTTTTGGAAAAAGGTTTATATTTCAATTTGTAGCGTTTTTATTGCCCGTAAGTTGGGCAAAATGTGCGCCACGCTATCGAGTGTACCTGTTATTGTGTGTTAGAATTATCACATTCTCATCGGCGGTATAGTATCGATTATGCTTAAGAGGGGACTAACGATAATTGCTGCGGTATTGAGTGCTAATTTGTGATTTTAATCACGTTACAGTAATGCAAGTTAGTAAGTAGTTTTCATTAACTGTGATGAATGTCGAAGGGTAACGACGAGCGAATGTTACAATAGTAACAGACTCGCAAGGTGAACAAACTATTGATCCGGCATGACGCCGGCGGAGTATGAAATGACTGATTTAAAAGCAAGCAGCCTGCGCGCGTTAAAACTGATGGACCTGACCACTCTGAATGACGACGACACCAATGAGAAAGTCATTGCCCTTTGTCAGCAGGCGAAAACGCCGGTGGGTAACACCGCGGCGGTCTGCATCTACCCGCGCTTCATCCCGATCGCCCGTAAAACGCTGAATGAGCAGGGGACGCCGGATATTCGCATCGCCACGGTCACCAACTTCCCGCACGGGAATGACGATATCGACATTGCGCTGGCGGAAACCCGCGCGGCGATCGCTTACGGCGCTGACGAAGTGGACGTGGTCTTCCCGTACCGCGCGCTGATCGCCGGCAACGAGCAGGTCGGTTTCGAGCTGGTGAAAGCCTGTAAGGAAGCCTGTGCGGCGGCTAACGTGCTGTTGAAAGTGATCATCGAAACCGGTGAGCTGAAAGAAGAAGCGCTGATCCGTAAAGCGTCTGAAATCTCTATCAAAGCCGGGGCCGATTTCATCAAAACCTCGACCGGTAAAGTGCCGGTGAATGCCACGCCGGAAAGCGCGCGCATCATGATGGAAGTGATCCGCGATATGGGCGTTGAGAAAACCGTTGGCTTCAAACCGGCGGGCGGCGTGCGCAGCGCGGAAGACGCGCAGCAGTTCCTGGCGATCGCTGATGAACTGTTCGGCGCCGACTGGGCCGATTCTCGTCACTATCGTTTTGGCGCATCCAGCCTGCTGGCTAGCCTGTTGAAAGCCCTGGGTCACGGCGACGGCAAGAGCGCCAGCAGCTACTAATCCCTTGATTTGCCGGATGGCGCTGCGCTTATCCGGCCTACGAATTGATGCCTGTAGGCCGGATAAGGCGCTCGCGCCGTCATCCGGCAATTTATTCTCTTTGGGAGGTTACCGTGTTTCTCGCACAAGAAATTATTCGTAAAAAACGTGATGGTCAGGCATTAAGCGATGAAGAGATCCGCTTTTTCATCAACGGCATCCGCGACAATACTATCTCTGAAGGGCAGATCGCCGCGCTGGCGATGACCATCTTCTTCCACGATATGTCTATGCCGGAGCGCGTTTCGCTGACCATGGCGATGCGGGATTCCGGTACCGTTCTGGACTGGAAAAGCCTCAACCTTAACGGTCCAATCGTCGATAAACACTCTACCGGCGGCGTCGGGGATGTCACTTCGCTGATGCTGGGGCCGATGGTGGCCGCCTGCGGTGGTTACGTACCGATGATCTCCGGCCGCGGCCTCGGCCATACCGGCGGTACGCTGGACAAACTGGAAGCGATCCCGGGCTTCGATATCTTCCCGGACGACAACCGCTTCCGCGAGATTATTAAAGATGTTGGCGTGGCAATTATCGGGCAGACCAGCTCCCTTGCCCCGGCCGACAAACGTTTCTATGCCACCCGCGATATTACCGCGACGGTGGACTCCATCCCGCTGATTACCGCCTCGATTCTGGCGAAGAAGCTGGCGGAAGGGCTGGATGCGCTGGTGATGGACGTCAAAGTCGGCAGCGGCGCCTTTATGCCGACTTATGAACTCTCTGCCGCGCTGGCCGAAGCGATCGTGGGTGTCGCCAACGGCGCCGGCGTGCGCACCACCGCGCTGCTGACCGATATGAATCAGGTACTGGCCTCCAGCGCCGGCAACGCCGTTGAAGTTCGCGAAGCGGTGCAGTTCCTGACCGGCGAATATCGCAACCCGCGCCTGTTCGACGTGACAATGGCGCTGTGTGTGGAAATGCTGATCTCCGGCAAGCTGGCGGCGGACGATGCCGAGGCGCGCGCGAAGCTGCAGGCGGTGCTGGATAACGGTAAAGCGGCGGAAGTGTTTGGCCGCATGGTCGCGGCGCAGAAAGGGCCGAGCGACTTTGTCGAGAATTATGCTAATTATCTGCCGACGGCGATGCTGAGCAAAGCAGTCTATGCTGATACCGAAGGTTTTATCAGCGCGATGGATACTCGCGCGCTGGGCATGGCAGTGGTTTCTATGGGCGGCGGCCGCCGTCAGGCATCGGACACCATTGACTATAGCGTTGGCTTTACCGAGATGGCGCGTCTGGGTGACCGCGTCGACGGACAGCGTCCGCTGGCGGTGATCCATGCCAAAGACGAGAACAGCTGGCAGGAGGCCGCGAAAGCGGTCAAAGCGGCCATTAAACTGGACGATAAAGCCCCGGAAATTACACCGACAGTCTATCGCCGTATCACTGAATAGCGATATACTGATCTGATCGCTTTTTTGCAGCGCAAGATGTATGGAGAACAAGATGAAACGTGCATTTATCATGGTGCTGGACTCCTTTGGGATTGGCGCAACGGAAGACGCAGACCGCTTTGGCGACGTCGGCGCCGATACGCTGGGCCACATTGCAGAAGCCTGCGCCAAAGGCGAGGCTGACCACGGCCGCAAAGGCCCGCTGAATTTACCGAACCTGACCCGTCTGGGTCTGGTGAAAGCGCATGAAGGCTCCACCGGTAAAATTGCCGCGGGTATGGATGGCAATGCCGAAGTGATTGGCGCCTATGCCTGGGCGCATGAACTTTCTTCCGGTAAAGATACCCCGTCCGGCCACTGGGAAATCGCCGGCGTGCCGGTGCTGTTTGACTGGGGCTACTTCAGCGACCAGGAAAACAGTTTCCCGCAGGAGCTGCTGGATAAGCTGGTGAAACGCGCCAACCTGCCGGGCTATCTCGGCAACTGCCACTCCTCCGGGACGGTGATCCTCGATCAGCTCGGCGAAGAGCATATGAAAACCGGGAAACCGATCTTCTATACCTCCGCTGACTCGGTGTTCCAGATCGCCTGTCACGAAGAGACCTTTGGCCTCGACAAGCTGTATGAACTGTGCGAAATCGCGCGTGAAGAGCTGACCGAAGGCGGCTATAACATTGGTCGCGTGATTGCTCGTCCTTTCGTGGGCGACAAAGCCGGTAACTTCCAGCGTACCGGTAACCGTCACGACCTGGCGGTAGAGCCGCCGGCGCCGACCGTGCTGCAGAAGCTGGTCGACGAGAAAAACGGCCACGTGGTGTCCGTGGGTAAAATCGCCGATATCTACGCCAACTGCGGTATCACTAAGAAAGTGAAAGCCACCGGGCTGGACGCGCTGTTCGACGCGACCATCAAAGAGATGAAGGAAGCGGGCGACGAGACTATCGTCTTCACTAACTTCGTCGATTTTGACTCCTCCTGGGGCCACCGTCGTGACGTCGCTGGCTACGCGGCGGGTCTGGAGCTGTTCGACCGCCGTCTGCCGGAGCTGATGGAGCTGGTTGGTGAAGACGACATTCTGATCCTCACCGCCGACCACGGCTGCGACCCGACCTGGACCGGTACCGACCACACCCGCGAGCATATCCCGGTGCTGGTGTACGGCCCGAAAGTGAAACCAGGTTCGCTCGGTCACCGTGAAACCTTCGCGGACATCGGCCAGACTATTGCGAAATACTTTGGTACGTCTGACATGGAATATGGCAAAGCCATGTTCTGAGGTCATTGCCCGGTGGCGCACAGCGATCCGGGCCTACGGTTTGTAGGCCGGGTAAGGCGTAGCCGCCACCCGGCAAAAACAACAATGTAAAAGGAACTGAAGATGGCAACTCCTCACATTAACGCAGAAATGGGCGATTTCGCTGACGTCGTTTTGATGCCGGGCGACCCGCTGCGCGCGAAGCACATTGCAGAAACCTTCCTCGAAGACGTGCGTGAAGTGAACAACGTGCGCGGCATGCTGGGCTTCACCGGTACCTATAAAGGCCGCAAAATCTCCGTGATGGGCCACGGGATGGGTATCCCGTCCTGCTCTATCTACACCAAAGAGCTGATCACCGATTTCGGCGTGAAGAAAATCATCCGCGTGGGCTCCTGCGGCGCGGTGCGTGAAGATGTCAAACTGCGTGACGTGGTGATCGGCATGGGCGCGTGCACCGACTCTAAAGTGAACCGTCTGCGTTTCAAAGACCATGATTTTGCGGCGATTGCCGATTTCGGCATGGTGCGTAATGCGGTAGACGCGGCGAAAGCGCTGGGCGTTGACGCGCGCGTCGGCAACATCTTCTCCGCAGACCTGTTCTATACGCCGGACCCGTCCATGTTCGACGTGATGGAAAAATACGGCATTCTGGGCGTGGAAATGGAAGCGGCGGGTATCTACGGCGTGGCGGCGGAGTTCGGCGCGAAAGCGCTGACCATCTGCACCGTCTCCGACCACATCCGTACCCACGAGCAGACCACTGCCGCTGAACGTCAGACCACGTTCAACGACATGATCAAAATCGCACTGGAATCCGTGCTGCTGGGCGATAAAGAGTAAGAGCTGTTGTGCCGGGTGGCGGCTTCGTCTGACCCGGCCTACGGTTTTCCTGGCCCGCTAAGCGCAGCGGGCTTTTTTTATCAGCGCACTGCGCCGGCAATCCACGCCGACAGTTCTTTCAGTTCCGCTTCCTGCTCCGGGAAATCGCCGACCAGCGCCTCGCACTGCTGCTGTAATACTTCTGCCCGATACTGACAGCCGACTAAGCGTGCCGCCAGGGCCTCCAGCGGCGCCGGGTTCAGGCTATCGGTAAAGGCCTGCGCGCGGGTGATATGCCCTTTTTCGACGTCAAAATGCAGCTCAACGCCGCCCCAGCGAAAGCGCTCGTCCAGAAGATGAGAGAAGGCCGGCGCCTGGCCGAAGTTCCACTCCCAGCTGCTCTGACGGGCGAAAGTCTCAGCAAAATTTGGTAGATCCGGCGTGTTGTCCGGGGAGATCACCTCGGCGTCCACCCGTTCGCCGTAATGGCTGAAGAATGCTTCCTGGATCGCCTCGCAAACTTGCTGATGGGTAATGCCCGGCAGCAGCTCAACCAGGTTCGCCACCCGTCCGCGCACCGAGGTAATGCCTTTAGCCTGCAGCTTTTTCTGGTCCGGGTTGAGGTAGTTGGCGAGACGGCTTAAATCGGCGTTGAGCAGCAGGGTACCGTGATGAAAACCGCGGTCCATGGTTTCACGATAGGCGGAGCCGGAGACTTTGCGGTCGCCGCTGTCGGTTTTGACCACCAGATCGTTGCGCCCGGAGGCTTCGGCGGTTACGCCGAGTGAATTAAGCGCCGTCAGCACAATAGCGGTGGAGACGGTTTTGTCGTACTCCGGTTTGCCTGCCATAAAGGTAAAGCAGGTATTGCCGAGGTCGTGGAACACCGCGCCGCCGCCGCTGCTGCGACGGGCCAGCCGCACATGGTCTTCTTCCATGCGGCGGGTATTACACTCCTTCCACGGGTTCTGCGCGCGGCCGATGACCACGGTATCGGCATTGCGCCACAGGAACAGCACCCGCTGGGTGGCGGGCATCTGGCGGAAAATGCACTCCTCGACCGCCAGGTTGAACCACGGGTCGTAAGAGTCAGAGAGCAGGAGGCGCAATGTGGACATTATAGATTTCCTTTCTTTTCATCGTCTTCATCCTCAACCGGCTTGTTGGCGGTGAGCAGGAAAGGCGATTGCTGCCAGCGGGTGCGTTTGCCCTGCAGCAGCGTGCGGGTCAGTACCACGCCGATAGCCAGGGACAGTAACAGCATCAGGCGTAAGATATTGGTGGTATTATCCACCTGCTTCGCCTCGGTCGCCAGGGTATGAGTATCGAGGGTCAGACGCAGGTAGCCCAGCGGGCCGTTTTTTCCTGGCACCGGTTCGACAATCTGCTGGTTGAAGTAGCCGCCGGCTTTTTTACCATCCAGCGCCAGCCGGTCGCGAACCTCGACGCTTTCGCCAGAGCGCGCCACCAGGTCGCCCTGTTCGTCATATACCCCGGCGTCCAGGACGCGGCTGTTATGGGTTAGCTGGGTCAACAGCTGATTGATGCGCTTCTCGTCAGGCGTCTCGCTGCGCATCAGCGGCGCGAGATTCAGCACCACCTGCTGCGCCAGCGTGCGGGCCAGCTCTTCCAGCTGCGGATTGCGTTGTTTCTGACTGTTCTGACTGAACCACGAAGCGCCCTGCATCAGCGCGACGAGCAGGGCGAGACAGATAAGAACAATGACCGCACGATGCAGCCGGAATTTCAGTTTTGCGCGAACCATATTCCACCTTTGAAAATTTGCAGCTTAATGTTGCCAGAAGCGCTGGTTACAAGGTAGCCTCATGCGTTATTTTCCTCGCCTGAATGAAGAGATGTGGAGCCGTAATGCCTAACAGTTTGACCTGGTGCGACCTGCCTGAAGACGTTTCCCTGTGGCCTGGGTTGCCGCTTTCCCTGAGCGGCGACGAGGTCATGCCGCTGGATTATCACGCCGGGCGCAGCGGCTGGCTGCTGTATGGTCGCGGTCTGGATAAACGTCGGCTGACGGCGTGGCAGCGTGAGCTGGGCGCCGCGTTAGTGATCGTTGCCTCCTGGGTGGTCGAGGATTACCAGGTGATCCGTCTGGCCGGTTCGCTGACTCCCCGTGCGACGCGACTGGCGCATGAGGCGGGGCTGGACGTCGCGCCATTGGGTAAAATTCCCCATTTGCGCACCCCGGGCCTGCTGGTGATGGACATGGACTCCACGGCGATTCAGATCGAATGCATCGATGAGATCGCGAAACTGGCCGGCACCGGCGAGCTGGTCTCGGAAGTGACCGAGCGGGCGATGCGTGGCGAGCTGGACTTCACCGCCAGCCTGCGCCAGCGCGTGGCGACGCTGAAAGACGCCGATGCCAGTATTTTGCTGCAGGTTCGCGACGCGCTGCCGCTGATGCCGGGCCTGGCGCAGCTGGTGCTCAAGCTGGAAACGCTGGGCTGGAAAGTGGCGATCGCCTCCGGCGGTTTCACCTTCTTTGCCGAATATCTGCGCGACAAACTGCATCTCGACGCGGTATTCGCCAATGAGCTGGAGATCCGCGACGGCAAGCTCACCGGCAACGTGCTCGGCGATATCGTCGATGCGAAATATAAAGCCAATACGTTGCGCAAGCTGGCGGAAAAGTATGAGATCCCAACGGCGCAAACCGTGGCTATCGGCGATGGCGCCAACGACCTGCCGATGATTAAGGCAGCAGGGCTTGGCATCGCCTATCACGCGAAGCCCAAAGTGAATGAACAGGCGGAAGTGACTATCCGCCACGCTGACCTGATGGGGGTATTCTGTATCCTCTCGGGCAGCATGAACCAAAAGTAAGAGGTAAACGTGGCGAAAGCTCCAAAACGCGCATTTGTCTGTAATGAATGTGGTGCGGATTATCCGCGCTGGCAGGGGCAGTGCAGCGCCTGCCATGCCTGGAACACCATCACCGAGATGCGCATCGCCGCGTCGCCGCAGGTGGCGAGAAACGAGCGTCTTTCAGGCTATGCCGGTAACGCCGGCGTGTCGAAGGTGCAGAAGCTGTCAGATATCAGCCTGGAGGCGCTGCCGCGTTTCTCCACCGGCTTTAAAGAATTTGACCGCGTGCTGGGCGGCGGCGGCGTGCGCGGATCGCTGATTCTGGTGGGCGGCGCGCCCGGCATCGGCAAATCGACGCTGCTTTTGCAGATCTGCGCGTATCTGGGAAAAACGCTCCGCATCCTCTATGTCTCCGGCGAGGAATCGGAAAAGCAGATCAAAATGCGTGCCGACCGGCTGCAAGTCGCGTCGGACGAATTATATATCCTCTCGGAGACGGATCTTTCCGAGATTTTAAGCGCTGTCGACGAGGTGCAGCCGGATATTCTCATTGCCGACTCCATCCAGACGCTCTACAGCCCGGAGAATACCTCTGCCCCCGGCAGCATTTCACAGGTCAAGGACTGCACGATGGCCCTCATGCAGCTGGCCAAGAGCAGCGGCGTGACCGTCTTCGTTGTCGGCCATGTCAATAAGGAGGGCGCGATCGCGGGGCCGAAGGTGCTCGAGCACATGGTCGACTGCGAGCTGTTTTTCGAGGGCGAGCACGCCAGCAGCTACCGCATCCTGCGCGCGGCCAAGAACCGCTTCGGCTCGACAAACGAGATTGGCGTGTTCGAAATGGAGGGCAGGGGACTGCTCGAAGTCCCGAATCCGTCTGAAATGCTGCTGGCCGGACGGCCATTAAATGCCCCCGGCACGTGCGTGGCCTGCGTGATGGAGGGTACGCGCCCGGTTCTGGCAGAAATTCAGGCGCTTGTCGCGCGGACGAACTTCAACGTCCCCCGCCGCACGGCGGACGGCTTTGATTTTAACCGGGCAAATCTCATGCTGGCTGTGCTTGAAAAGCGCGGCGGTGTGAATCTCGGCATGTCGGATGCGTATGTGAACGTCATCGGCGGCTTGCAGCTGGACGAGCCTGCCGCCGATCTGGCCCTTGTGCTTGCCGCAGCGTCCAGCTTCCGCGATAAGCCCATCGATCCGGCGACCGCCGCCATCGGCGAGGTTGGCCTGACGGGCGAGATCCGCGCCGTAACGGGCTTGCAGCAGCGCCTGTCCGAGGCGTCCCGCACCGGATTCAAGACCTGTATCATCCCGCGCCACGGGACGGGGAATATCACTGCGCCCGACGGCATGGAGCTGCTACGCGTGCGCAATATCCGCGAAGCGATCGAACTGGTTCTGTCATAAATCAAAAAGGAGAAATCGATATGGAAGTGCGTGCATTACTGGATGTTTTACATATTGCTGAGCGCCTCAAGGACGAACTGCGCCATTGTGAGACGAGCAGGGGCCGCCGCGAAAGCGTTGCCGAACACAGTTGGCGGCTTGCGCTGATGGCATTCTTTATGAAGGACGAATTCTCGGCGCTCGATATGGACAAGGTCATCAAAATGTGCCTGATCCACGACCTTGGCGAGTGCTTTACGGGCGATATTCCGACGTTTCAAAAGACGCAGGCGGATGAGGACCGGGAAACGAAGTTGCTCAGCGATTGGGTGAAGAGCCTCCCGGAACCGTTCGCATCGCAGATGACAGCGCTGTACGCGGAAATGGACGCGCTCGAGACGCCGGAAGCGAAGCTTTATAAGTCGATTGACAAGCTGGAGGCTGTCATTCAGCACAACGAATCGCCGATTTCTACGTGGGAGCCACACGAATACGAGCTGAACCGGACATATGCGACCGATATTGTTCAGTTTTCGGACTATCTAAAGGTGCTGCGGGCGGAAATTTTAAAGGATACAAACGACAAAATTGCGGCGGGGAAGTGACCCCGCTGCTTTTTTACGCCTCCAAGCTACATTTGTAAACTTTTTTCTCTAATCAGGTTGACAATCGTAGACTTATATGATAATCTGAGACTACAGACGTAGACAGAGGAGGAACACACGATGGACTACAAGCTCAACGCCAGCGAATGGCGGGTCTTGCAGGCACTTTGGGGACACGCGCCCCAGAC
>ERZ773165.1693-NODE-1693-length-12587-cov-36.439435_pt1 | contig 12587 bp, 10 predicted proteins | sample MGYA00581003_ERZ773165 | MGnify/ENA primary metagenome ERZ773165 (study PRJEB29015, sample SAMEA2737817) | human gut metagenome | biome: human gut; feature: human-associated habitat; material: faeces | place: China | collected 2012 ... | reverse complement strand
CCTAGAGGGGAAGGCTGCGATACGAGAATACCATCTTCTAAAAAAAGGCGGCGAAACCGCCACGAGAGCCCTGAACCCTGAACCAAATGAAAGCAACGTAAAAAGGAGCTGTGAAGAAATGAGGATTCATTTCTTCACAGCCCCTTTTCTCACTTCATCATATCGGTAAAATTCTTGATGATGACAATCGGTGTTTTCTGGTTGTCATTGCCGAAAGGATTATCGATCAGGATCTTGGCGATCTGTTTCGGGTCAAGGCCCTGGCTCTTTCCGAGGACGGCAGCGCGTTTCAGGTCATTGACATCTGCGATGACCGCGCCGTAGGCGCCGGTCGCCTTCTTGATCTTTTCACAGACATTGTCGGTATCCGCCGGACCATAGACGAGGCATTTGTCGAAAGGCGGCATGGTACCGGTGACATCATCGATCAGAGATGCCTGACGGCAGCGGGCGTAGAAGACGCCGTTCTTGCCGAAGAGCTTTGCGACAGCGCCGAGGACGAAGGAGAAGAGCATATTCCATTTCCCTTCTTCATCCATGGCTGCCTGCATGCCGTAGATGCTCGCCATGGAGCCGGCGGCCGGGACGAAGCGGTTCATGAGACGGGCCTGCCAGCAGACATTCAGCTCTTCCGGACGGACGTAGCGGTTCTGGGTGATGGCGACGACGGACTCTGCACTGCAGACGATGTCATGGTCGGTGATCTTGTCGCCGGCGTATTCTAGAATGGCATCGACGATGTTGTCGTGATGGGTCAGGATACGGGTGTGGATCGGTATGAGTTCTAATTCTGCCATTTATCTCACCTCCGTTTTATATTCATAGAGCGCATTTCTGAGTTCTTCCTTCGAAAGAACGATGCGGGACTTCGCATAGTAGTAGTCGCTTCTCGCGACGACCTGATAAATGACATCCATTCCCATTTCCGGGAAGGTCTCCAAGTCATGGAGAATGCTGTCACCCTTGCCCTTGATCTCCAGGGTGATGAGGAATTTCTTCGTCTTGCCCGGATCTAAGATGAAGGCCTGCCAATAGTCATCGGGACGCGGCATATCGAAATCGGTGAGGTGCGCCGTGACGACGGCTTCATCGTACTGCTCAAAAGGCAGGTACACGCGGACAAAGGCATCCATGATGGTGCCGAGCTGCTTGCCGACATTCTTGATCGGCAGCGTGCAGGAGAGCGTCACGCTCTTCATATCCATGGACTCCACATGGAAAGGCGTCCGCTTGGACTTCATCACCTTCAGCACACAGTCGCCTTTGATGATGGCGATGGCCCAGTAGGCAATGAATCCCAGGCAGATCAATAAGATGATGACTGCCAGAATTTTCGTGATCAGTAACATGTTTGTCACACTCCTAAATGATAAATCAGTTGTCGGGTTCGGGGTTCAGGGTTCAGGGTTCAGGGTTCAGGGTTGTGGTGGCGGCTTCGCCGCGAGTATATATGAGGCGATGCCCGAAAATAGTATTCAAGTCGCTAGTAACTTGTGACTAGGAATTAGTAGCTAGGGATTAGGTTTGCGATACGAGAAAACCGCTAGTTTCAAACCTCCGCGGCGCTTCTATATTTTTATGCGCCGCACCACCATTTCGCATTTCACATTTCTCATTCTCATTCAAGTGAGGCTTTCAATCGTAATCAAGGGGCGCCCCGCCCAGAGGCTCACCTTGCCCCCTTTACAATTCCAAACTTCCCTTTTCCACCTTCACGTCGCCGAAGAGTTTTTTCACGAGCGGCGCGGAATTCTCAAGGCCCTCGGTGAAATAGAAGGTCTTCTCCTGCATCGCCCCGGCCAGCGCGTCATGTGCGCGGAGGATGTCCATCCCGGTCTCCACCGTCGGGAGCGCCGGGTCAAGGAAGCGTACCTTCGGCAGCACCTTCCTGAATACATCAGCGATCAGCGGATAATGGGTGCAGGACCAGATCGCAGTGTCTGCATCTAATGCATGATACTCCTCTGCCGCCTGTTTGACAAGGGCAGAAAGGGTATTTTCGTCCGCATTTCTTTCGATCGCCGCCGCCAGTCCATCGCAGGGGATCTCCACGAAATCCAGCTGCGGGTATTTTTTCTGAAAATATGCCTTGTGTGCATGCGTCGCGATCGTCGCAGGCGTCGCAAAAACAGCGAAACGCTTCGCGTCCTCCGGCATCTTCACCTCCATGCTCATCTTGATGACAGGGATATCTTCTTCAAAAAAAGCAGGCGGCACATTGAAGGAGATCGTATTGCACGCGATCAGGATCATCTTCACCTGATGCTCCTTCAGAAAATCCTTGATGGCAAAGGAAAATCGCACAATGTCATCCCGGCTGCGTTCGCCGTAGGGATTTCTCTTCGTATCTCCGAGAAATACGATGCCTTCTTCCGGGTACGTCTCATGCAGCACGCGGGCTACCGTAAGACCTCCGATGCCCGAGTCCATGATGCCGATCGGTCTGTTATCCATTATATCCGGTCTCCTTCTGAGAGCTTCACAAGGCCTTCGATCTTTTCCTTCGGAAGACGCGAGATACGGCCTGTCTTCATATGGGTGTACGTATTGACCGTATGCCCGGTCGTCAAAAGCTCGCCCGTGGATTCGCGCACGACCTCATAATCGAAGTCCAGCCGCACGCGATCGACGCGGCGAAGGTATGTCCTGATGAGGAGCGTATCGTCATAGCAGGCAGACTTCAGGTATTTCACACTGACCTCGACGATCGGAAATACGATCCCTTCCTCCATCAGCTCATTCAGGTCGAGCCCGCCCGCACGCAGATACTCCACCCGCGCCTCCTCAAAATACTTGAGGTAGTTCGCATGATGCACCACCTTCATGCCGTCAGTCTCGTAAAAGGTCACTCTTCTTTTATAGGTAAACATAGCGGTATCCTCCATTGATCAATGGAGATATTATAGCACAATCGGTGGGAGGGTTTAAGGGATTAAAGGTTCAAAGGTTCAGGGTTCAGGGTTGTTGTGGCGGCTTCGCCGCAAATATATATGGGCGATGCCCGAAAGTGAGTGGGTAGCAGGTTTCCCGTTTGGGAGTTCCAAACATCGACCCCTAAGCCGCGAATGACAAAGATTTCTCGCTTGCGCTCGAAATGACGACACGGGAGTCTGATGTCTCCTAGTCTCTTAGTCTCTTAGTCACCAGTCACTTGAAACTCCTAATCCCTAGCCACTTATCCCTGCTTTCAAACTTTGGAGTCCGAGGTTTGAGGGGAAATGAGCAATGCGAAATGATGGTGCGACGCATAAAAATCAGAAGCGCCGCGGAGTTTTGAGATTAGCGGTATTCTCGTATCGAAAACCTAATCCCTAGCTACTAATCCCTAGTCACAAGTCACTAGCCACTAGTCACTTCTTCCCAAATGCGAAGAAGCTCTTCACCTTCTGCCAGAAGGAGCGGACGCGGGAGATCTTCACGGGCTGCTTGACGGCCTGCGCTTTCTGCACCTGCCGGACGAGTGTCATATTCCGATGCGCAGTCCTCGTCACGACACGGGGCGGCGCGGTGAAGGTCTTCTCGCTCTTCGGCTCGGCTCCATGCAGAGATGCCGCGCTGCTCTCCGCCGCGCGGATGGTGCATTTCTGCCGGCTTGTATCCATCGGGGAGAGGCTCTCTCTTCTGCCGCTTCCCGCCGCCTTAGGCTCTATTGCCTTCGCTGCGCCCCCCACGATCGTCCCGGTCTTTAGATCAAACTTTGCAAAGCCGGCCTTCTGGGCAAAGGGACTGTCTTCGAAGGTGTGCCGCTGAGCGGACGCCGCGGCCGTCGGCTCCGGCTTTCCCCGGCGCATCTCCTCACGCTCGATCTGCTTCATGAGGCGGTTTTTCGTCCGCGGATCAAAGGCAGGCTCCCGCTCCGCCCAGAAGCCGGACTGCTGGATCTTTCTCTGGTCCAGATCATAATTGATCTTGGCTCCGCAGTGATTGCATCGGATGCTCCCCTTCCTTTTCTTCACATCCAGATCGAAAAGGGTGAGCTTCTGTCCACACACGTGGCAGGTCAAAGTAAATGGCATAGTTGCCTCCCGGGCGATAAAAACGAGACATGCGGGATCCGCACTAAAAGAAAATGTCCTATCACAAAGGCTCTTGGACAGCTGCGGGAGATGCCCCCTCACCTGTCACCAACATAGTAAGTATAGGGCATGCAGCCATTTTCCACAATGGGAAGATGCGGCTCTTTGCCGCCCCATGCCATTTCCCTTCCTGCTATGCCGCTTCGCAGGGAAGCCCGCACCGCCCTTTCTTCCTTTGCAAGGCTCGCAAAAAGGCGATGTGAAATAACGATCCTCTCATTTTCGCGTTCCATCTGCCACGGGGGACTTGCAGCTCTCACAGGAGTGACCGGGAACCTTATCCCAGCTGTCTTTCATGCCATAGTCACCCTATCCGCCCCTTTCGGGCACCTTCCCCTAGAGTGGTAATGCTATTAAGTTAAGGAAATCGTTAGCTACGTAACGTCTTGCTTCCCCTTCGGGGGAAGTGCCGAAGGCAATATGTGCAAGCGAACTGGATTTTTAGGAGCGAAGCGACGCTAAAATCCAGTGAGACGCCATTTCGAGCGCAGCGAGATGGGGCATGCTAGCGGTATAGCGTGCTATGTTGAATAGTCCGATGCTATCGATATTCCAACACTTTCATGCAATACCGCTACGTAGCCCCCTCACCCCTTCGGGGAGCTCCCCCGATGGGGAGCCAAGAACGTTCTGCCGCTTAACTTAATAGCATTCCCTAGAGGGGAAGGCTGCGATACGAGAATACCATCTTCTAAAAAAAGGCGGCGAAGCCGACACCTCAACCTTGAACCCTGAACCTTGAACCCTGAACCCTGAACCCTGAACCAAATGAAAGCAAAGTAAAAAGGGGCTGTGAAGAAATGAATCCTCATTTCTTCACAGCCCCTTCAGATCAGCGTTTCACGATCATTTCTGATCAGCGAGGTACGCTTTGAGCGCATCAGCGAGTCTCTTTACGCCTTCTACGGTGACATCGTCATCATTGTAGGAGAAGTTCAGGCGGAAGAAGTTCTTCTTACCGGATTCCGGGAAGAAAGCATCGCCTGGTACGTAAGCGACTTTTCTTTCCAGTGCGTACTTGAAGAGGTCACGGGAGTTGCAGCCTTCCGGCAGTTCGACCCACAGGAAGAGTCCGCCATGCGGATAGGTGCATTTGACATCCTTCGGGAAGTATTCTTTGATGGCATTGCACATGACGTCACGGCGATGTCCATACAGCTTGCAGTTATCCTGAACGTGGCCTTCAAAGTCATAATTCTTCATGTACATAGCGACTTCACGCTGGGTGACGGATGGAGTAGCAAGATCGGTGGAGCCTTTGACAAGATCCATTTTTGCGAGGATCTCATCATTGCAGACCATCCATGCGAGTCTCATGCCGGGAGCCAGTGTCTTGGAGAAGGTGCCGGAGTACATGACGAGGTGTTTCGGATCCATGGTGATGAGCGGAGCGATCTCTTCGCCTTCGAAGCGCAGATCGCCGTAGGGGTTGTCTTCGAAGACCGGGATCTCATACTTGGTAACGATTTCCATCATTTTCTTGCGGCGTTCGAGGGACATGCAGCGGCCGGTCGGGTTCTGGTAGTTCGGGATGACGTAGATGAATTTGACATTCGGGGTGGATTCCAGATATTTTTCCAGTTCTTCCGGAATGATGCCGTCATCATCGGTCGGGACTTCGATGTATCTTGGCTGTTCGAAATTGAAAGCACCGATAGCGCCGAGGTAGGTCGGGCTTTCGCAGAGAACGACGTCGTCTTTGTTCAGGAATACACGGCCAACGATATCAAGGCCCTGCTGGGAGCCGGTGACGACCATGATGTTCTTTGCTTCGACCTTTTCCATTCCCATCGGCATGTACATTTTGTTCATGCGATCAGCGATGGCTTCACGCAGGCCGAGGAAGCCGAGGGACGGGCCGTACTGCATAGCGCCGGCGCCATCTTCTTCACGGACCTTGACAGCGACTTCGGTGAGTTCCTTCAGCGGGAAGGTCTTCGGAGCCGGCAGACCGCCTGCGAAGGAAATGATATCCGGCTGCGCGGTCAAAGCCAGCAGGGGACCAAGGTCGGAAGGACCCATGTGTTCGAGTACATCAGAAAAACGAATTGCCATAGCAATCTCTCCTTTCAAAATAAGAAGACGGTGTCTTCTGTATTGCCTGTTGTTCTATAAAAGAATGAGTCAGAGGGTTCAGGGTTCAGGGTTGCGGTGGCGGCTTCGCCGCATTTTATATGAGGCGATGCCCGAAGGCTGGGGGATAGAAGTCAGATGTCTGATGTCTCCTAGTCTAATCCCTAGCCGCTCATCCCAGCTTTCAAATGCAACAGTCCGCGTTCCTTTCGGAAAAACAAAAACGCCCCCACTTCCTTTCGGAAGTAGGGGCGACATGCGCGGTACCACCCTACATTATACTCAATTCATCCCTAACGCGGATCTGCGCCTTTCCCTACTCTGTTCGAAAAAGGGGCTCACAGGGGATGATCATCCATCATGACCGGTACTGCTTTTCACCATCCAGCAGCTCTCTGAGACTTCCTCACGATCGATCCTGTCCTGTTCTTTGCCTTTCCTGCCTGTAACGCCGGCGGCGTCAGAGACTTATCATCCCTGAGACTCCCGAGTGAGCTGAAGCGTCTTCTGCACTGACTTTCACCATCCGTCAGCTCTCTATACCATCCGGCGCTGTTTCTCTCGTTCTCTGCCTTTCATTCTTTTATTGTATATCTGATTTTACTACTCTTAGAGGAAATGTCAATAGAAAGTTTGAATACGGAACGGATCCGCAAGCGGCATGAAAAAGAGGAGCTTTTCCCATCACAAAAGCCCCCTTCGAGGGGGCTTTCTGATCCACACTATTTTCTTAGTTGCTTTCTCTGAAGTACGGCTTGAAATTCGATTCATGGGCGCCCTTATTATCCTTCCCGCGGTTATCGCGGCGGCCGTTTTTGTTATTATCGAAACGGCGGCGGCGTCCGTCGAAGCGGCGGCCATCACGGCCTTCTGCCCCATCGCGGCCTTCCCCGTGGAAGCGTCTTCTCGGGCGGTCTCCGCCATCGAAGTGGCGGCGCGGGCCATTGCCTCTTCTTCTGCGGAAATTCGGGAGCTCTTCGGTGATATTGACCGGGGTGACGTCCGGCTGCTTGGTGAGGAGCTTGATCGCTGCAGCGACGAGAGAGATGGAGTCGACATCATTCAGAAGATCTTCGGCGCTTTCCCTATAGTCTTCGAGCCCCCCTGCCTGTGCAGTATCCGAGAGACTTTCGATGGCTGCCTTCTGATTTCCTTCGATGACCTGAGAGAGAGTCGGGACTGCACGTCTTTTGATGCGGCGGCGGATGACGCGCTCGATGTCACGAAGCTGACCCATTTCTCTGGAAATGACGAAGGTCGTCGCAAGTCCCGTCTGTCCCGCGCGGCCGGTACGGCCTACACGGTGGACGTAGATCTCCGGATCCTGCGGCATGTCGAAGTTGTAGACGTGGGTGACGCCGGAAATATCAAGACCACGGGCAGCGACGTCGGTCGCTACCAGGATATCGATGGTGCTTTCCTTGAACTGACGGACTACGGTGTCTCGTTTCTGCTGCGAAAGGTCTCCGTGAAGTCCTTCGGCCATGTAGCCTCTCTTCTTCAGGGCTTCGGTCACTTCATCGCAGCGGCGCTTCGTGCGGACGAAGACGATAGCAAGCTCCGGATCCTGCATGTCGAGCAGACGGCAGAGCGCATCAAATTTCTGACGGTCGGGCAGTTCGATGTATTCCTGCTCGATAAGATCGATGGTGACAGTCGCTGCTTTGATCTTCACGATCTCCGGTTCCTTCAGGAAGGTTTCCGCCAGCTCGCGGATCGGTGCAGGCATGGTCGCGGAGAAGAACATGGTCTGGCGTTCTTCCGGAATGCCGGCCAGAATGGTACGGATGTCATCGATGAATCCCATATCTACCATTTCATCGCCTTCGTCGAGCACGAGGACCTGCACATGAGACAGGTCGATGGTGCCGCGCTTCATGTGGTCCATCAGACGGCCCGGGGTCGCGACGATGATATTCGGGTGCTTTCTGAGCGCTTTGAACTGGCGCTCGATGTCCTGTCCGCCGTAGATCGGCAGTGCATGGATCGGCAGGTACTGAGCAAGATGGTTGATCTCTTCCGCAGACTGGATGGCAAGCTCACGGGTCGGCGAGAGGACGACGGCCTGCGGTCCCTTTCCGGAAATGTCGATCCGCTCTAGGATCGGAATGCCAAAAGCAGCCGTCTTGCCGGTACCGGTCTGCGCCTGCCCGATCAGGTCCTTCCCGGTCAGCGCGGTAGGGATAGCGGCTTTCTGGATGGGAGTCGGTTCTTCAAAGCCCATATCCTCTACGGCTTTCAAAATTTCCGGCTTCACGCCGAGTTCTGTGAATGTGTCGTACATAGCTCCTCCTTGTGCGCTCATGGGTACGCCGGGCGTTCTTCGCCCTTTTGACTGTATATATTATATGTATGTATATAGCAGGCTCTGGGGAAATCCATTCCCTCATGCATTTCGCATCTTCCGGCGTCCGGCCGGGCATAAAAAAAAGAGAACGCTGCAAGCGTCTCTCCCATGACTGTTTCGTTCGATTGTCCGTTCTCTTGGTGCCTGCATAGCGCTTTTATTATATCATACTTCGTCTATATTCTGCAGAAAGGAAATGGAAAAGAGCCTTGGCGTTCACCGCGGAGCGCGCTGCCTCCTTCTTTAGAAAGCTCATCCTTTCAAGTGAGACGCGGTGCTTCGGCGCATCCGCCTCGAAGGCTATAAAGCATCTCAGCAAGGACGATCCAACCGCTGCCGGCTCCCAGACCAGTACCAAAAAATATTCTAAATTCCTCTTGCATGTTTATTCTCTTAGTTGTATAATTACCACAATTCAATTTAAAGCTATTTACGAAGAAGGCTCGTTTCACCCAAAATTTCCAAGAAATCCCCGCTTCCTGGAAATGAATAGAATTGTATAACATGCATAAACCGGCTTTCTTCCTCAAAGGAGAATCACTCATGTTTGAAAAAGAAATCAAAGAAAAAGTCAATGAGATCACACCACAAGTCGTGACATGGCGCCGCCATTTCCATACCTACCCGGAAATCTCCGGTGAAGAAAAAGAGACATCCCTCTACATCCAGGAAGAACTCAAAAAGCTCGGCATCCCATTTGAGACAGGCTTCTTTGGCACTGCCGTCCTTGGCACGATCAAAGGCGACCAGCCAGGCAAGACCGTCGCTCTCCGTACGGACATGGATGCACTGCCCGTCACCGAGCAGACAGGACTTCCCTTCGCTTCGAAGAACAAAGGCAAGATGCACGCCTGCGGCCATGACAGCCACATGGCGATCCTCCTCGGAGCGGCCGCCGTACTGAACCAGATGAAGTCCCAGCTCAAGGGGACAGTCAAACTGGTCTTCCAGCCGGCCGAAGAAGAGGCAGCGATCGGAGGCGGCCGTCACATCGCAGCAAGCGGCAAGCTCGATGATGTCTCTGAGATCTATGGCCTTCACGTATGGCCGGAGCTCCCCGTCGGCGTCATCGGCTTGAAGCCGGGCAATCTCATGGCCGCTTCGGATCGTTTCTACGTCCATGTCAAAGGGAAATCCACCCATGCAGCACAGCCGCACAACGGCACCGACGCACTGGTCGCTGCCGCACACTTCATCATCGATGTGCAGTCCCTGATCTCCCGAGAGATGAACCCGATGGAAAACGTCGTCTGCACCATCGGCCTTATGAATGCAGGCACACGCTACAATGTCGGCGTCGAAGATGCCTACCTCGAAGGCACCGTCCGTACCTACACACCGGCGCTGCGCGACAAGATGGAAGCGCGCCTCGGTGAGATCCTGAAGGGACTCGATGTGATGTTCGGCACACACTCGGAGCTGAACTACGTCCGCGGCCACAGCGCCACCATCAATACACCGGAAAAGATCCAGTTCCTGCAGGAGATCGGAAAGACCTACGTCGGTGAAGAGCACCTGACCCAGCCGCAGTACCCGTCCATGTGCGCGGAAGACTTCTCCTCCTATCTGGAAAAATTCCCCGGCGCCTTCCTGTGGCTCGGTACCGGCAAACCGGGCACGCCGGCTCTTCACAATGCAAGCTTTTCCATTGATGAATCGATCCTCCCCTTAGGCGTCACGATGGAGGCCGCAGCGGCGATCGAGGCTTTGAATAAGTAAATGACATAAGCCACACGAAGTTTGAAAGCGGGAATGAGGGATTAGTAGCTAGGGATTAGGAGCCTCGAGTGACTAGTGACTAGTGACTGGTGACTAAATGCCACTTTCGGGCATTGCCACTATCTATACTCTGCGGTGCTTCCATATTTTTATGCGCCGCACCAGCACTCCTAACTCCTCACTCCTAACTCCTCACTGGCGAGCAAAGCTTTCATCCACAATCAGTGGACGAGGCACCCCACGAACTAACCCTGAACCCTGAACCCTGAACCCATTACCCCCCATAGGAGATCCCACCATGAATCCAGTCTTACATCAATCCTTCCTCACGATGCTCGACTATACGCCCGAGCAATTCGCTTACTATCTGGACCTCGCAGCCCAGCTGAAAAAAGATAAAAAAGAAGGCAAAGAAGCCCAGACATTAAAGGGCAAAAATTTTGCCCTTATTTTTGAGAAAGACTCCACCCGCACACGCTGCGCATTCGAAGTCGCTGCCCGTGACCAGGGAGCCTATACCACCTACCTTGGCCCGACCGGAAGCCAGATCGGCAAGAAAGAATCCATCGCTGACACCGCCCGCGTGCTCGGCTCCATGTTTGATGCCATCGAATTCCGCGGATTCGACCAGAGCGCTGTCGAAGAGCTCTCCGAAAAAGCCGGTGTCCCCGTCTGGAACGGCCTCACCGACTATGACCACCCGACACAGACACTGGCGAATTTCCTCACCCTGAAGGAGCACTTCAAAAAGCCGCTGAACCAGATCTCCTATGCCTATGTCGGACACGGCCAGTCAAACATGGCACACGCCCTGATGGCAGGCGCCGCACTTGCCGGCATGGACTTCCGCATCATCGGGCCAAAGCAGTTCTTCCCTGAGGATGACTTCACCGCCAAGTGCAAGGAGATCGCGAAGAAGACAGGCGCGACCTTCACCTTCACCGACGATCCGGTAGAAGGCGTCAAGGGCCTTGATGTCATCTATACCGGTGTATGGGTCACGATGGGCGATCCCTATGAACTTTGGGGCGAGCGCATCAAGCTCTTTATGCCATACCGCATCACCATGGACATGATCAAGAACACAGGAAATCCGGACACCGTCTTCTGCCACTGCCTGCCTGCTTTCCACAATACAGAGACCAAGGTCGGAAAAGACATCTACGAGCGTTTCGGCTTGGACGGCATCGAAGTCACCGACGACGTTTTCGAAGCCCCATTCTCACTCGCCTTTGAAGAAGCAGCGAACCGCCTGCCCACCATCAAAGCCGTCATGGTCGCTACCTTTGCTGACTATCCCATCGAAAAGTAAGAGAGGAGGAAATCATTATGACTACGCAAAAACTGCCGAAAGTATTCATTGTTGGTGAATCGGGGACCACGGGCCTGAGACTGCACGATCGTTTGATTTCCCGAAGCGACATCGAACTTCTCTCTCTCCCCGATGAAAAAAGAAAAGATATCCCAACCATCGTGGAATATGCCAAGAATGCAGATCTCATGTTCCTTTGTCTCCCCGATGATGCCTCCCGCGAGATCGTGAAAGCCACCGAAGGCACCGGCATCCGCATCCTTGACACCTCCACAGCCCACCGCACCAAGGAAGACTGGGTCTACGGCTTCCCTGAACTCTCTTCCGAGCAGTACAAAGCCATCAGCCAAGCGCAGAAGGTCGCCGTCCCCGGCTGCCACGCCAGCGGCGCGATCTCTATCCTGTATCCGCTCGTCCACGCAGGCGTCCTTCCGATCAATTACCCGCTCCACATCGTATCCCTCACCGGCTACAGCGGCGGCGGCAAAAAAATGATCAAGGAATACGAAGAAGAAAAGACGCTGCCGCTCGCCTCTCCCCGCCAGTACGGCCTCTCCCAGAAGCACAAGCATCTTCCGGAGATCATGAAGGTCTGCAAGCTCTGCGAGACACCGCTCTTCTCGCCCATCGTCGCGGATTACTACGCCGGCATGGAAGTCACTGTCGGTTTCCACACCGGATTCCTCCAGCTCCCCTGCGGTCTTCCCGGCGACATCACACTGGAAGACTTCCATTCCATTTTTGAAAAACAATACAAGGACTCGAAATTCATCAAAGTCTCCCCGCTCTCGACCGAGGAAACCAATGCGCTCTTCCTCGCCGCCAATGAAAATGCGGGCAAAGACTCCATGACCCTCTACATCACCGGCAACGATGAACGCATTGAGGTCGTATCCATGTTTGATAACCTCGGCAAAGGCGCCTCCGGTGCTGCCATCGAGTGCATGAACATCATGCTGGGCCTTCCTCCGGAAACAGGGCTCGTGGTGGACTAAATGCTGGTGACTGGTGACTGGTGACTGGTGACTGGTGACTGGTGACTGGTGACTGGTGACTGGTG
>ERZ773165.1689-NODE-1689-length-12597-cov-9.484054_pt1 | contig 12597 bp, 9 predicted proteins | sample MGYA00581003_ERZ773165 | MGnify/ENA primary metagenome ERZ773165 (study PRJEB29015, sample SAMEA2737817) | human gut metagenome | biome: human gut; feature: human-associated habitat; material: faeces | place: China | collected 2012 ... | reverse complement strand
AGACCGAAAAGATTCCTTAAGATGATGCAGGTTATTTTTTGAAGGTTACTTAGTGGCGTGAAATGTGCAGTTGCACGCCGGAGATTTTGAAAATAATAAAAACGTACGTGATAATTATGTTGTTCCAAGTTTTGCAGGCCGTGGGCCTGGATTCTGCGGCGGCCGAGATGGCCGAGGATATGGCACAGGGGGCCGCGCCTGTGGCGAATCTCGCTCCACAACAGGTAGAGCAGTCGTTCTCTCTCATCGAGATGGCGACCAAGGGTGGCTGGCTGATGATCGTGCTGGCGATACTGTCAGTGATCGCCATCTACATATTCGGAAAGAAATGGTGGATGATCTACAAGGCGGGACAGGTTGACAAGAATTTCATGAGGGACATCCGCGACTATATTCATGAAGGGAAGGTGAAGTCGGCTGTCTCGCTCTGCCAGAAATATGACTCTCCGGTGGCGCGTCTCGTGGAGAAGGGAATCGAGCGCATCGGAAGACCTCTCGCTGACATTCAGACATCTGTCGAGAACATGGGCAACGTCGAGATCGCGAGGCTTGAGAAGGGGCTCCCTATGCTCGCCACCATCGCAGGTGGAGCGCCGATGATCGGATTCCTCGGAACCGTGCTCGGTATGGTGCAGGCCTTCTTCAACATGGCCAACGCCGGCAACAACATCGACATCACGCTGCTGTCAAGCGGCATCTACACGGCGATGATCACAACCGTGGGCGGTCTTATCGTCGGCATCCTCGCCTACTTCGGCTACAACTATCTGGTCGCGCAGATCTCCAACCTTATGTTCATGATGGAGAACGCCACAATCGACTTTATGGATCTTCTGCACGAACCTGCGGACAACGGAGAGGAGAAATAATCCATGGCATTCAAGAGAACCACAAAGGTCTTGTCGGACACAGCGATGTCTTCGATGACTGACTTGGTGTTCCTGCTGCTGATCTTCTTTCTGATCACCTCGACACTGGTCAATCCGAACGCGCTGAAGCTCCTGCTCCCTAAGAGCACGGGGCAGGTCTCAGCCAAGCCTACCGTCACCGTCTCGATCAAGGATTGGGGCGACGACACCTACACCTACCATCTGAACGGAAGCGAGACTCCGGTGCAGTACTCCGAACTGGAGGACGACCTTGTCGATCTGCTTCAGACAGAGGAGGATCCGACATTCTCGATCTACTCTGACGAGAGCGTGCCGATCAAGGAAGTCGTGTCGCTGATGAACATAGCGAAACGCAATCATTACAAGGTAATCTTAGCGACACAGCCTGAATGATGAAACCATACCTTCGTGACAGACAGAAGGAGGCCAAGATCTCCACGGTGACCGGGATCGTTCTCACGGTCGCGGTCCACGTGCTTGCCTGCCTGCTCTGCGTGTTCACGGGGATGAAGTACATCTACCCGCCGCCTCAGGAACAGACGTTCCTCGTGGATTTCAGTGAGGAAGAGCCGCAGCCGATCAAACGGCAGAACAGAGGCCGTCAGCCTCAGGCCGAGGAGATCGACAGGACGAAGCCGGTGGAACTGATCCAGAGGAGCGAGTCGCCTCACCGGTCCGAGAAGGCGAACAAGACCGCCGAGGCTAAGCCGGACGATTTCGGTGATGTCGAGACTCCTGTGCAGAAGGAGGAAATCAACAAAAACGCCCTGTTCCCGGGAATGAGCAAGAAGGACTCCTCGAACGCACCTCACAGCGCCACCGAACCCAAGAACGAGTTCAAGGCCGGACATCCTAAGGGAAACACTTCCAGCGGGAAGGCCGAAGGCACACCTAACGCCCGGCTGAAAGGCAGAAACACCTTGGGGGCGATTCCAAGGCCGGCATATTCAGAGCAGGACTACGGCACCGTCGTGGTGGACATCTGGGTTGACAACTACGGCAATGTGACAAAGGCCGTCCCTGGAGGACAGGGAACGACTGTGAACAACTCCAAACTCTGGGCGGCGGCAAGGGCCGCGGCCTTGCAGACACACTTCAACCAGAGCGCTGACGCACCGGCGCTCCAGCAAGGAACGATAACATACGTTTTCAAATTACAATAGAAAAACATTTTACTTATTTATTTTTAATTAATGGCGTGAGCCACAAACATTATGGAAGAAAATTTGAATGGTGGTCAAGAGAACCACGAGGAGCGTAGGGATTACGCTGCAGAAGGACCAAAAACAGGTTATTCATCTGAGGGCAGGAAACTCAGGCCAAGAAAGAAGGTAGTGCCTGCCGCTTCATCCTCCGCTGACGGAGAGTACAAGTCTTACGACAATCACAGGAGTTACTCCAGCGACAATCGTGGCGGCTACGGCCAGCGCGGTGGTTATCAGAGCCGTGGAGGCAACAGCAGAGGAGGATATTCATCAGACCGCAGAAGCAGCTACGGAGACCGCAGCGGTGGCTATGGCCAGCGCAGAAGCTACGGTGACAACGCCGAAGGCGGAGAGAGAAGATCTTCATCTTACGGACAGAGCCGTCCTTCTTACGGGGACAGGCCGTCTTACGGACAGAGAAGAAGCTATGGCAGCAACAACTACGATGGAGGCGAGAGGAGATCATCCTACGGTCGCCCTTCATTCGGCGAGGGTCGTCCTTCCTACGGGGACAGGCCGTCTTACGGACAGAGAAGAAGCTATGGCAACAACTCTGAGGGAGAGGAGAGAAGATCGTCATACGGACAGAGCCGTCCTTCATTCGGCGAGGGCCGTCCATCCTATGGACAGAGAAGAAGTTACGGCGGCAGCCAGGAAGGCGGCGAGAGAAGGCCGTCATATTCAAGAAAACCGGCCGGCGGCCACGGATTCGGCCCTAAGCAGGGAGGTTTCTCAGCCGGCAGAGGCGCTGGACATCAGGGATCTAAGAAGTTCGGCCGCAAGGACGAGCCGCATTTCACCGAGGCTGACGAAGCCGGAATCAACCAGATGCTTTCAAGGAAGCCACAGATTGACGCGGCGTTTTCCGACAACGACAACGTTCCTACACCTATCAAGGAAGAGATACGTCTGAACAAGTACATCGCCAATTCCGGAGTGTGCTCACGCCGCGAGGCTGACAACTTCATTCAGGCCGGCGTCGTGACCGTAAACGGCGAGGTTGTGACCGAGCTTGGGACAAAGGTTAACGTCCTCAAGGACGACATCCGTTTCAACGGAGAGAGACTCAAGGGCGAGGAGAAAGTTTACATCGTGATGAACAAGCCGAAAGGCTTCGTCACCAGTGCGAGCGACCCTCACGCCGAGAAGACCGTCATGGATCTTCTCAAGGGATGCAAGTTGAGAGTGTTCCCTGTCGGAAGGCTTGACAAGAACACCACTGGTGTGCTGATGTTCACCAACGACGGTGAGATCGCCGAGCAGCTCACACACCCTTCCTACAACAAGAAGAAGATCTACCAGGTCATTCTCGACAAGCCGCTTGAGGAGGCCGACAAGGAGAAGATCCTCACAGAGGGTCTCGACCTCAACGACGGCAACATCAAGGCCGACGAGCTTGAATATATCGACGCCGAGGACCACAGACGTCTCGGCATCGAGATCCACTCCGGCAAGAACAGGATCGTCAGAAGGATCTTCGAATCCCTCGGCTACGACGTGAAGGCTCTTGACAGGGTTTACTTCGCGGGTCTCACCAAGAAGGGCCTCAAGAAGGGCGAGTGGAGATACCTCAGCGAGGGCGAGGTCAATGTCCTCAAGATGGGGGCCTATGTCTAGTCCGGACAAACACACTGAACACAGAGCTGGATTTGTCAACATCATCGGTAATCCGAATGTTGGCAAATCCACGCTTATGAATGCCCTGGTAGGAGAGAAACTGTCCATCGTCACGGCGAAGGCGCAGACCACCCGGCACAGGATCATGGGCATCGTCAACACCGACGACTGCCAGATCGTATATTCAGACACTCCCGGTATGCTCAAGCCGAACTACCGCCTGCAGGAGGATATGATGAAGTTCGTGGACGCCGCCATCGGGGACGCGGACATCATCCTCTACGTGACGGACGTGGTTGAAAAGAGCGACAAGAACATTGAATATATTCAAAAACTCCAGAAGCTGGATTGCCCGGTGGTGGTTGTCATCAACAAGATCGATGTCAGCGACCAGAAGACTGTGACCGACCTCATCGCCTACTGGCAGGAACAGCTTCCGAAATCCACCATAATTCCGGTGTCGGCAAAGGAAAGGTTCAACCTTGAGAGTGTACTGAATGCCGTGATGAGCGGACTTCCAGTCGCGCCGCCGTGGTTCGACAAAGACCAGTTCACCGACAGGAACCTCCGTTTCTTCGCTTCCGAGATCATCAGGGAGAAGATACTGGAAAATTACAGTCAGGAGGTGCCTTACAGCTGCGAGGTGGCCGTGGAGGCTTTCAAGGAAGGCCGTGAAAGGTACGAGATCAGCGCCGTCATCTACGTGATGCGTGACTCCCAGAAGGGCATCATCATCGGCAAGGGCGGCTCGGCTCTGAAGAAGATCGGCACGGAGGCCAGACTGGAGATGGAGGACTTTTTCCAGAAGAAGGTCTTCCTTCAGCTGTTCGTGAAGGTCAATCCGGACTGGAGGGAGAACCGTAAGGAACTTCGGAAGTTCGGGTACGAGGAATAGCACCGGCCGCAAGAACGACTACGGCCGCGAAGGACGATAAAGGATAATCAATATTAACGAGGAATATTCAAGTATGGCACACGACGAGTGGGATGACATAGAGACTCCGGAGGGAGGCAACGAGGACGAGGAACTGAACGAGGAGCCGATCGACGAGACATCGGCGAAATCTTCAGGGAAATACGACAAGCTGCTGAGTTCCGACAGCAGGAAGTACAAGCTTTCGGGGATGTTCAAGGACTGGTTCCTTGACTATTCCTCATACGTCATTCTGCAAAGGGCCGTCCCGCACATCGTTGACGGACTCAAGCCGGTGCAGAGACGTGTGCTTCACGCTATGTTCAGAATGGACGACGGAAGCTACACGAAGGTGGCGAACATCGTCGGACAGGCGATGCAGTACCACCCGCACGGTGACGCGTCCATCCTTGGAGCCCTCGTGCAGCTCGGCCAGAAAGGCCTTCTGATCGACTGTCAGGGAAACTGGGGTAACATCCTTACCGGAGACAGCAACGCGGCTCCACGTTACATCGAGGCCCGCCTGAGCAAATTCGCCAAGGAGGTCGTCTTCGACCCGAAGATCACCAACTGGATGACATCCTACGACGGACGTAACCAGGAGCCGACCGAACTCCCGGTCCGTTTCCCGCTCCTGCTCGCTCAGGGTACCGAGGGAATCGCCGTCGGCATGGCCTCCAAGATACTACCCCACAATTTCAACGAGTTGATCGACGCGTCGGTCAAGATTCTCCAGGGCGAGGACTTCACGATCTACCCGGACTTCCCTACCGGCGGCTCGGCTGACTGCAGCAACTACAAGGACGGAGCCAGAGGCGGAAGCGTGAAGGTGCGCGCAAGAATCGAGAAAATCGACAAGAACACCGTCGCGGTGACCGAGATTCCCTACGGAAAGACATCCCACGTCCTCATCGACTCCATCCTGAAGGCCAAGGACAAGGGCAAGATCAAGATCAAGAAGATCGAGGACATGACCACGGAGAAGGTCGAGATCCTCATCCATCTTCCGAACGATGTGTCACCGGACAAGACGATCGACGCGCTGTACGCATTCACGGACTGCGAGTGCAACATCGCCCCGAACGCCTGTGTCATCGTGGACAACAAGCCTCAGTTCCTCTCGGTCAAGGACATCCTGATCTACGACACGAACCACACGAGAGATCTTCTCAAGTGGCAGCTGGAGATCAGGCTCGCGGAGCTTGAGGACCAGTGGCACTACACCTCCCTCGAAAGGATATTCTTCGAGAACAAGGTCTATAAGATCCTGGAGCAGAACCAGAGCAGCTGGGAGCGACAGCTGGAGGATGTGTTCGCCGAGATGAAGACCTATCAGGACATTCTCCGCCGCGAGATCATGATGGAGGACATCGAGAAACTTGTCGAGAAGCCTGTCCGCAAGATCTCCAAGTTCGACACCAAGGCCATCGACGAGAAGATCGCCGCCATCGAGGCGGAGATGGAGACCGTCAAGAACAACATAGAGCACATCACAGAATACACCATCGACTGGTTCAAGATGCTCAAGGCGAAATACGGCAAGCCTTTCGTAAGGCAGACCGAAATCACAGCGTTCGAGAGCATAGCCGTCACCAAGGTGGTCAGCAACAACGCGAAACTCTACGCAAACTACGAGGAGGGATTCGTCGGGCTGAACCTCAAGAAGGACGACAACGGCACCTACATCTGCGACTGCTCGGATCTCTCGGAGGTCATCGTGATCGGCAAGGACGGCAAGTACCGCATCACCAAAGTCACGGACAAGGCATTCTTCTGGAAGGACTTGCTCTACGTCGGAGTGTTCAACAGAGGCGATGGCAGAACCATCTACAACGTCATCTACCGCGAGGGCAAGAGCAGCGTCTCCTACGCCAAAAGGTTCGCGATCACCAGCGTCACGAGGGACAAGGACTACGACATCACAACCGGCGAGGAAGGCTCAAAGATCCTCTGGTTCAGCGTCAACCACAACGGCGAGGCCGAATCTGTACGAATATACCTGCGTCCGCGTCCGAAGCTGAAAAAGACGCAGATGGAATATGATTTCTCCACCCTTGCGATCAAGGGCAAGGCCTCCAGGGGCAACCTGGTGTCCAAGAACCCTATCGCGCGGATCCAGCTTAAATCCAAGGGTGTCTCCACGATCGGCGGGAAGGACATCTGGTACGACGCTGACATCCAGAAGCTTAACGATGAGCAGCGCGGTCAGTACCTCGGCGAGTTCGGCCCGGAGGACAAGGTTCTGGCAATATTCAAGGACGGCACATTCTACACGACTTCGTTCGATGTCTCGAACCGCTATCAGGGCGATGTCATCAGCATCGAGAAGTTCGACCCGAACAAGACCTACACCGCCCTCTACTTCGATGGAGCAGCCAAGGCATTCTACGTCAAGAGGTTCAGCTTCATCCTGAGCGACAACACGCCGCTGTCGTTCATCGCCCCGGGAGCGAAATCCTACCTTGTGGATATTTCCGAGGACAAGCATCCTCAGTTCCAGGTGATTTTCGGAGGAAAGTACGAGCATCGTGACCCTGAGAACGTTGACGCTGAGGAGTACATCGCGAAGAAGGGTTATTCAGCCAAGGGTAAAAAGTGCCACCAATACGATCTCAAGGAGGTGAAGTTCATCGAGCCTCTGCACAAGCCGGAGGACGACACCGAGGACGAGCCGCTGGACATCATTGAAGATGTGGAGCAAACCGATGAGTCGCAAGATGTCACGTCAACCGAAGCCACCGGAGTCGTCAACGACGGTGGACAGACCGGTAGTGCGGCTGCCCTCCTCGGCTCCGGCGACATTCCGGACATCGGTGACATTGATGAGCCTACGCTATTCTAAGGTAAGGCATCCACACCATTCCAACACAAAGTGGATCCTGTGTCCTTACGAATTGTCAAGTTACTATTAATCAACGACCAGTCCCATAGTAATGGCGCCTATGTCACCAACAAACTAATTGAATGCTGATGTCCTGCAATGAGAAAGACATATCCCTAATAGGCTTCATGGGTTGCGGCAAGAGCAGTGTCGGGAAAATCCTTGCGACGCTGCTCCCGGAATGCCGCCTGATTGACCTGGACACCTACATTGAGGAAAAGCAGGGCAAAAATATTCCCGAAATATTCAATGAATATGGTGAAGCGGCTTTCCGCCGGATGGAGCGTGAGGTCCTTGAGGAGATATTCAGTGACCCCGACCGCCCCCGCGCCATCCTTTCCCTCGGAGGCGGCACCGTGACTTCCGGGCAATGCCGTCAGCTGATCCGCCGGCACACCGATTGTTTCTATCTCCGCGCCACCACCGACACCCTCCTGAGTAACCTCGAAGGCCATTCCGAAGGCCGCCCGATGCTAAGTTCCGTTCAGCCGGTCCGCTTAGATGCTTTGATGGTTGGTGAGCAAAGCCTAACCAAAAGATCAGCGACCGACGACGTGACAAAAGGTGATTCCAACGCCGAGACAATGCATTTCGACAAGCTCAGCGACCTGTCAGAAAACTCATCGAATAGCACATCGGTCGTCAAGCCTGTCAATATGGCCGATAAAGCAGCCGAACCGGTCGCTGAGCCTGCCGAAGCGCACCGAACGGAAATACCAAGCGAACGAGAAGCCCTCCGCCACCGCATCGAATCCCTGATGCAAACCCGCTCCCCCCAGTACCTCGCCACCGCCCACCACATAATCGACATCGATGGCCTGAGCTTCGCCCAGATCGCAGAGGTCGTGGAGGACAACATATTGAATATCAAGTAACAAAGCATTTATCTTTAGTTGATATCCGCCAAAGACAATTAGTTATTTCATTAATAGTAAAGCAGTTATCCACCACGCGACACCCAGTAGCGCTGTCGATTAAAACGGAGGCACTATGGGGGCATTGGATTTGACGAGTTTGCTCCGGAAGCGACCAACCCAGCACTTTGGAATGGAGAGAATCTTCTTGGTTTTGCTCTTATGGAAGTCCGCGACCGACTGAGGGAAATCAGCACACAGGGTTAGAATCGTAAATGTTACCGGAACCAAAACAAGAGTAAACGATATGGCTGAGAAGAACAATGTCTGATTTTTAGGTTTGTCTTTTTTGTACTCCAGAAGCGTATCTCCTGTACCAATGTGGTGTTTATGTCCATTTGGTACAATATAGGCCTTCTGCTGTACGACTTCAATCCTGGAAAGTCCTCTGTATGTAATATCGTCCCTTACGAATGAGCTATCATGCTCACCAAAAAAAAGTATCTACCTAATAGCGGTTTAGTCTGCGTTCCAAGTATGAGGATAATCGCACACCTAAGAGTAGGTGGCTTCGTCTCCATAAGTGGTAATCACCACTGACACTTGCAGCAGCAAGAACCGAATGGTGAGGAAATATATTCCTAAATGAACTCGTCGCGCTCCTTGATGTCTTTAATGCGAAGCTGGAGGGTGGTGTTGCCGCGGTAGTAGTTCTCGACGATGGAGTAGCAGATGTCGAACGGGTTGCCGGCTTTGATATAGTCATAGAACTCGGCCATATTGAAGGCTATGGCAGGAATCTGATGGAAAGGCTGCTTTTCGTCGATCAGGTCGAGCTTCATGTGGACTCCACCGGCGCCGACCTTACGGCCGTTGCCACCGTCGGAGACGTTTTCAGTCAGGAAGACAGGATTGGTGTTGCCGGGACCGAAAGGCTGGAACTGTTTCAGAAGACGGAAGAATTTAGGGGTGATCTGGCTGAACTCCAGTTTGGCGTCGATGTCGGTAACCGGAGTCAGCATCTCATCGGTGATCTTCCCGGAGATGAACTGGTCTATTCTGCCGACGAACTCATCCAAGTTGTTCTCCTTCAATGTCAGACCAGCCGCATAGACATGGCCGCCGAAGTTCTCAAGCAGATCCGCGCAACTCTCGATGGCCTCGTAGAGATCGAAACCGGCCACGCTTCTGGCAGACCCGGTGATGAAGCCGTTCGATTTCGTCAGCACGATGGTCGGCTTGTAGAACGCCTCGACAAGACGCGAGGCCACAATCCCTACCACACCCTTGTTCCACGTCGGATTATAAACTATTGTAGCGGCGTCGGTAGAGAGCGCCGTGCCGTTCTGAACCATCTCCAGAGCCTCCTGGGTGATCTCCCGGTCGATGCTCTTGCGGTCGTTGTTGTTGTCGTTGATCTGCTCGCCGATGATCGTGGCGGCATGGTCGTCGGAAGCGGTCAGAAGCTCCACGGCCAGACGGCCTGTCTCCATCCTGCCGGCGGCGTTGATCCTCGGACCGATCTTGAACACAATGTCATCAATCGTCAGATGGCCGAGTTCCAGTTTCGAGAGCGTCGCCATAGCGTGAAGCCCCTTTCGCGGATTCTCATTCAACTGCTTGAGGCCGAAGTGCGCAAGGACCCTGTTCTCCCCCACCATCGTCACGAGGTCCGCCGCGATGCTGACCACCAGAAGGTCCAGCAGCGGAATCAAAGTCTCGAACGGAATGCCGAATTTCTGTGAATATGCCTGCACGAGCTTGAAGCCGACACCGCAGCCGCTCAAATCATCGAAAGGATAGGAGTCGTCCTCCCGCTTTGGATCCAGCACGGCCACAGCCGCCGGAAGTGTGTCCTCCGGAAGATGATGGTCGCAGATGATCACATCGATGCCTTTCGCGGCGGCATATTCAACCTTCTCATTGGCCTTGATGCCGCAGTCCAGAGTGATGATCAGGCCGAAACCGTTGTCCCCGGCCCAGTCTATGCCCTTGTAGGAGACCCCGTAGCCCTCATCGTAGCGATCCGGAATGTAGAAATCGACCTTCGAGGAGTACCTTCTGAGGAATGAATATACCAGCGACACGGCGGTAGTGCCGTCCACGTCGTAGTCACCATAGACCAGGATCTTTTCCTCGCTCGTGATGGCCTTGCGGACCCTCTCCACGGCCACATCCATATCCTTCATCAGGAACGGATCGTGAAGGTCATTCAGGCTCGGACGGAAGAACGAGCGCGCCTGCTCGAACGTCTCGACTCCCCTCTTGACAAGAAGGTCGGCGAGAACCCGGTCAATGCCCAGTTCGGCGGAAAGCCTTCCCACCTTCTCCGGATCAGCCGGCGCCTTCAAAATCCATTTGCGCTCTTTTCCCATAATAGACAAAGGTACGGATTTAATTTCAGAATGTGAATTAAAAGTAGTATTTTTGCATATTCAGGACGTATCTTCTTCGCCGCTTAACGAAGAAAGGAAGCGGCAGCGCAGACCACTGAAAAGCCTCATACGGAGCGAAGGCTCTTCCGACGGCGACAACGTTCTGAAGAATTATATACTTGAATATAAAAACACGACAAATATGGCAAACATCGAACTCAGCGAACAGGAGAGAATCAGACGCGAGTCTCTCGCAAAGTTAAGGGAATTGGGCATCAATCCTTATCCGGCGCCTCTTTATCCGGTCAACGCAACCGCCAAGGAGATCGAAGAGGGTTTTGACCCGGAGAAAGGCAACTTCCAGGAAGTCTGCATCGCGGGCCGTCTGATGTCCCGCAGGATCATGGGAGCGGCATCTTTCGGCGAGATCCAGGATTCAACTGGAAGGATCCAGATCTACGTCAAGAGGGACGAGATCTGCCCTGGCGAGGACAAGACAATGTACAACACTGTCTGGAAGAAACTGCTTGACATCGGCGACATCATCGGCATCAAGGGATTCGCCTTCATCACCCAGACCGGACAGCTCAGCGTCCACGCAAAGGAACTTACCGTTCTGAGCAAGTCTCTGAGGGTTCTTCCTATCGTGAAGGAGGTGGACGGAGTAGTCTATGACGCTTTCACCGATCCGGAGCTCCGCTACCGCCAGAGGTACGTTGACCTCATCGTCAACCCGCAGGTAAGGGACGTGTTCGTCAAGAGGGCGCAGATCATTGCCACGATGAGGGAGTATTTCAACGCCGCCGGCTGCCTTGAGGTCGAGACCCCGATCCTTCAGGCCATCCCGGGAGGCGCCACGGCCCGTCCGTTCATCACCCACCACAACGCCCTGGACATCGACCTCTATATGAGAATCGCCAACGAGCTCTACCTCAAGAGATTGATCGTGGGTGGCTACAACGGTGTCTATGAGTTCGCCAAGGACTTCCGCAACGAGGGTATGGACAAGACCCACAACCCTGAGTTCACCTGTATGGAGATCTACGTGGCCTACAAGGATTACATCTGGATGATGGACTTCGTGGAGAAGATGCTCGAAAAGATCGCCCTCAAGCTGCACGGCACCACAGTCGTGAAGATCGGCGACAAGGAGATCGACTTCAAGGCCGGCTACCGCAGACTCCCTATTCTTGAGGCTATTAAGGAATATGCCGGTGTGGATGTCAAGGGAATGGACGTTGACGAACTCCGCGAGACCTGTAAGAAGCTCAACGTCGAGTTCGATCCTTCGATGGGTGTCGGCAAGCTGATCGATGCCATCTTCGGGGAATATTGCGAGGAGCATCTCATCGAGCCTACGTTCATCATCGACTACCCTGTTGAGATGTCTCCGCTGACAAAGAGGCATCGTGAGGATCCTACCCTCACCGAAAGGTTCGAGCTGTTCGTCTGCGGCAAGGAGCTCGCGAACGCATATTCAGAGCTCAACGACCCGATCGACCAGCTGGAGAGATTCGAGGAGCAGGCGGCCCTCAAGAGCCACGGCGACGACGAGGCGATGTTCATCGACTACGACTTCGTGCGCGCCCTTGAATATGGTATGCCTCCTACTTCCGGCCTCGGAATGGGCATCGACCGTCTGACAATGTTCATGACCGGGCAGACGACCATCCAGGACGTGCTCTTCTTCCCTCAAATGCGTCCGGAGAAGATCGCCAAGAACGACAAGGGCGCAGAGGCGACAGAGGAATAATCAATTTTGAATATTCAGGAAGGGGTGGCCGTGACCATGAAGTCCAGGTCACCCTTTCTTAGAAGTTGTTTTGAATTGTTTGAAATGTTCTTTGAGGTGAAAGAAATCT
>ERZ773165.1688-NODE-1688-length-12609-cov-10.677473_pt1 | contig 12609 bp, 10 predicted proteins | sample MGYA00581003_ERZ773165 | MGnify/ENA primary metagenome ERZ773165 (study PRJEB29015, sample SAMEA2737817) | human gut metagenome | biome: human gut; feature: human-associated habitat; material: faeces | place: China | collected 2012 ... | reverse complement strand
CGGACAATCCTCCCAATGTCCTTATTATAAAGGGATAAAGATTATATTCCAAAATTACACTAAACATATCATGTAGGTAGGTTTATTAACATAATATTTTTTGATAAATAGTATTATTAAGAAAAAACTTTGTAAATTTACATGATAAATAACATGAAGTGTATCTCAGTATGCTAATTTGTTACTACCTCTCTAAAATGAATTATCAATTGCAAAATAGAAAGCATATGAAGAAGAGTATTATTGTAGCGTCCTTTTTGTTTTTTTTCTCGTCAATTAGTGCACAAGAAAAAATAATTTTACAGGATTCTCTGAACATTCCTGTAATCTTGGTCGATGGAGTAGAAGTCCAAAGTTTGGATAGCGTATGTAAAGAAGATATTATGGATGTTAAAATCATAAAGGATAAAAATATCATAAAGTATTTTTATCCTCGTGTTGGCGGTATAATGTGCATAACAACCAAATCGAAGAAGTTTCTTACACCGATAATACAAGGATATAAAAAAAACATTGAAGTTTGTGATAAGAAAAAAAAGAAAGGCGAAATTTATATTAGGTAGTCTATATGGATTCAATATCAATATTAAGATAGATATTTTATTGTACTATATATAGTATTTGTTTTATGTTATGTTTAATATATGTTGCATGTAAAAGCAATTTATTGGGCGTATATAGATAATATCCGTATTACAGCCCATGAGGCTTCGGACGATTCCATTGTTCGTTGTCAACATAGCACAATAGATAACTTTGTCGCCATAGTTGAGGAAGTCCATAGCAAAGCTATCGTCAAATAGGCTGCTGTCGTGAATGCTCGTCATACGTGGATAGATGTCTGCTATCTCTGCCAACGCCTTCATACCAGCCTGCGCCCATATCTTATTGATCATATGTTGCTGGTATGAGACAGCTGTTTTTTCAATATCGGCTTTTATCTCCATGTTTCTTGTTTCGATGTAGGAGGTTATGTAGTTTTTTGGTACCTTTAAGGGGTAATATCCAAGGTACTTATGCTGTCAAAATGCCAACACCTACTAATAGTTCAACCCGAAACACCATAGCGGAATGACATTGCCGAAGCCAACCTCTATATCATCCTTAACTATATAGGCATTCTCCAATCCTTCAATCTGCTGTTTTACCTTTATTACGTCACCAATTAAATACTAAAAATCCCTCAATGAGGGACGTTTCAAGCTGAAAACGTACCTCATTGAGGGAAATATTCATAAGATTTGTCCCTCTTAGAGGGAAATAGCCCTATTACATACCCTTAACAATAGCATCCACTTCGTCAAACTCCTTACCCATATTAAGGTTGAGGTAAATGGTGTAGAGAGGCATTGCCCACTGCTCCTTGGCGTTGGGCGCAAGCTTGCGATAAGTCTGCATGTAAGGCAAAGCCTTGCGGTATAGAGCTATCATCTGCGAGCGCTTCTCGCGTGAGCGGTTCTTTGAATTGTCAATCTTTACAGCCTGGTTGAAGTAAGCGAGGGCTGCATTGAGGTAAGCCTCAGCATGATTATTGTCGAGCGAGATGATTTTGTCGCACAGAGATATGCAGTTGTCGTAATCTTTCTGCGCCAACAATACTGTAGACTTAGCAAACAGGGCAATAACATTAACCGAGTCGGCCTCTATAGCATCATCACACAGAGCTTTCGACTGCTCAATCTCACCACGTTTGAAATAATAGTCGAACAAATGGGTGAAGAAGTATTTAGAGCGTGGATAACGCGCAAAACCACTCTGCAGAACTTCAAAGAACTTAAGCGAGTCCTTCTCGGCACGATAGGTCTCGGCCATATACTGATATGTGGTAGACAGCCAGGCCGTATCCTGCTGTGCTATGTCGGCATAGCGCAAGGTAAGGTTGGCATCGTTAAGCTTGAAGCCTGAATAGACAGCATAGAATGCAGCATTAGGTAGACGCTTGTCGGTAGACGCATACTTGTACGACTCGAACAACGGTTGTTTGGCACAGTCGATGTATGTGGCAAAGATGTTGAAAGCCTTGCGATACTCCTTCTTTGCAACATAGAACATTCCACCATTGTAAAGATTAGGGCGAAAGGCATTAAGGTATTCGGCGTTGCGCTTGCGATAATTAAGCTTAACACGCCCCTTACGGTCGGGCATTGCATCAAGAGAATCGAGTCCCTCCAACACTCCAAACATTCGGTTGGTAATGTCGAATAGATTGGCTGTATCTACCTTTTGCTTGAGATACATCTGTTCGTTTATCTTCTCATATTGCTTTCTAACGGCATCGAAAAGCACAAGCCAAATCTTCTCGTTCGTCTTGTTCGACGAATCGTTCAGTAATTTGCGCATAGATGCCTCGGCCTCGGCAAGCGCCTTGCCAGCCTTGACATTGTCTTTGGCTTGTGCTATTTCTTTCTTTTGAGCATTTATCATCGTCAGAGGGGCAATAAGGAGCACAGCGATGAAACACAATTTCTTGAGCATGATATCCTGTATTGATAGTGTTTTTAAAAAAGAGTGTGTGTCAACAGGAGCCATTAGCGGCTCCTGTCTTGACACACACTTATACCTATTAAAGTATGCTATTCTTATTTGTTGTTTGGATCCATAGCCTTTGTACGGCTGTCGTCGGCACCATAGAGGTTATAATAGGTGTTGTAGAGAAGGTAGCGCCAGTTAGCTTCCTTCTGGTCTGGATCAAGCTCTTTAGCCTTCTCGAGGTAAGCCTGAGTTTCTGTCAAGAGAGCCTTCTGCTGGTTTGCATCCTGAGTGTTTGCAGCCTTATTATTGTTGCAATATCCCAACCATGTGAGCACGAGTGCATTTGGCTTGATCTCGTTAGCCTTCTTAAGGTCAGCGATAGCCTCGTCCCACTTGCTGTCGTTCATCTCTGCCTGACCCTTAACAGCCCATGCAGTGAAGCAATTAGGATCCTGTGCAAGACGCTCGCTAATAAACTGAGCCTGCTTTTCCTTCATACCAAGGTTGCCATAGAGAGTAGCAAGGTTGGTGAAGATAGTCTCGCTCTTGTCGTTGGCATAAAGATTCTCGAAGTCCTTAAGACACTTGACAGAGTCTTCCTTTGTCTTCATCTGCTGCTGCATCATAAGCATCTTGAGGCTGAGAGCGTCCTTGTAAGAAGCTGTGTCCTTAAGAGCTACGTCGCAATACTTATTGGCAAGATCAAGGTTCTTGTCCTGATAAGCGAGAACACCAGCAACACGTGCAACCTCGCCAAGATATGTATCAGGCGACTTAGTCTTGTCGAAATCGGCAAAGAGCTGAGCTGTGCCACTCTCTACATATGTGCCGTAGAAGTTGAGAGCGCCCTTGTTGTCCTCCTTCTGCAAGCAATCCTGACCGGCATTAATAAGGTGCAGACGCAATGGCCAAAGAGCTGCCTGATTCTTCTTGTGGAACTTAGGAGCAACCTTGCCCTTGGCGTTAGGCATCTGGTCGTACTTGTCGCACTCAAGAGCATCGTTCAAAGCCTTAGTAAGAGCAGCATACATACCCTCTGTATCAACAGGCTTTTCCTTCTGACCCATCTGCTTCATAACTTGGTTCTCGCCCATGGTTGTAGCCTCCTTGTTTACCTTCTCCAAAGAGAGCTGAACAAGCTTGTTGTAAGCCTTGGCCTTGTCCTCGTTGCTTAAGGTAGACTCGCACGACTGAAGCATGCTCTTAGCTTCGGCATAATCCTTTGCCTTAAGGATGCTCTTTACATCCTGTGCGAAAGACGATGAGGCAGCTACTGCCATCAACGCCATAATGAATAACTTTTTCATAAGTACTTTAAAAATTTGTTATTAATAAGTATTATTCCTGTTCTGTAGTATTTGCCTGCTCGGTGCTGTCTGTATTCTGTGCATTATCTGCAACAGGCTGTACAGCGTCTGAATCTTGTTCGCCAGTTGTATTCTGATCGTCGGCAAGTTTAGCCTCAAGTTCCGAACTCATTACCTTGCATACACTTGCTATAACATCGTTCTTCTTAGAGAGATTGATAAGGCGCACACCCTGTGTGGCACGTCCCATAACACGACAGTCGCTCACGGCAAGACGAATGGCTATGCCACTCTTGTTGATAATCATAAGGTCGTTTTCATCGGTTACATTCTTGATAGCCACAAGTCTACCCGTCTTCTCTGTGATAGAGAATGTCTTGACACCCTTGCCACCACGGTTGGTTTTGCGATAATCCTCAACCTGCGAGCGCTTGCCATAACCATTCTCGGATACTACCATAACGGTCTCGGTATCGGCATTGTTGACAATTATCATGCCCACTACCTGGTCGTCGTCACCATCAAGCTGCATGCCACGCACACCGGTAGACACTCTACCCATTGAACGTACTGCATCCTCGTCAAAACGTACTGCACGTCCATTGCGGTTGGCAAGAATTATCTCATTCTTGCCATTTGTAAGACGTACGTCTACAACCTCGTCGCCATCAAGGATATTGATAGCATTGACACCGTTGGCACGTGGACGCGAATAAGCCTCAAGGCATGTCTTCTTAACTGTACCATTCTTGGTAGCAAATACTACATAGTGAGACTTGACAAACTCTTCGTCGTTAAGTCCGCGCAAGCGCAGAAGAGCGTTTACAGAATCATCCGACTCGATGTTGAGCATATTCTGTATAGCACGTCCCTTGAAATTCTTGTCGCCCTCGGGTATTTCGTAACACTTAAGCCAATAACAACGTCCCTTGCGTGTAAAGAACAGCATGGTCTGGTGCATTGTTGCAGGATAGATGTACTCGGTAAAGTCTTGCTCGCGTGTGCGTGCTCCCTTTGAACCTACTCCACCACGTGCCTGCTCGCGGAACTCACTAAGCGGTGTACGCTTGATATATCCCATGTGGCTTACGGTTATCACAACAGGGTCGTTAGGATAGAAGTCTTCTGCATTGAACTCATGCTCGAAAGGCTTGATTTCTGTACGACGTTCGTCGCCATACTTATCCTTAACCTCGTTAAGCTCGTCCTTCATCACCTTCTTGCAAAGCTCTGGGTCGTCGAGGATAGACTGCAAGTAAGCTATCTGACGCTCAAGTTCCTCGTACTCGGCATGCAACTGATCCATACGCAGACCAGTAAGCTGAGCCAGGCGCATGTCTACAATAGCCTTCGACTGTATTTCGTCGAGCTCGAATCGTTTCTCCAAGTTGCGCTGTGCGTCGCTTGGTGTCTTCGAGGCACGGATAATATGAACCACCTCGTCGATATTGTCGCATGCAATGATGAGTCCTTCAAGGATATGTGCACGTTCCTGTGCCTTCTTAAGGTCGAACTTGGTACGACGTATTGTAACGTCATGACGATGCTCTACAAAGTACTTAACACATTCCTTAAGAGTAAGCAGGCGTGGACGACCATTGACCAATGCAATGCAGTTGACAGAGAACGACGACTGCATGGCTGTCATCTTGTAGAGCTTGTTAAGGATAACATTGGCGTTGGCATCGCGCTTTACATCTACAACAATGCGCATACCCTGACGTCCCGACTCGTCGTTTACATTAGATATGCCGGTAATCTTGCCTTCCTTAACAAGGTCGGCAATGCCAGCAACAAGGTCGGCCTTGTTTACACCATAAGGTATCTCGGTTACTACAATCTTGTCGTGAGAATCGCCGCTCTCGATTTCGCTCTTGGCACGCATCATAATGCGTCCGCGACCAGTCTCGTAAGCCTGTTTAACTCCAGCCAGACCATATATATATGCACCGGTAGGGAAATCAGGAGCCTTGATGTGCTCCATAAGTTCATCGGTATCGATGTCTGGATTGTCGATATAGGCGCAGCATCCGTCTATTACCTCACCAAGGTTGTGTGTAGGAATGTTGGTAGCCATACCTACGGCAATACCATTACCGCCATTAACCAATAGGTTAGGAATCTTTGTAGGCATAACCGACGGCTCAAAAAGAGTATCGTCGAAGTTGGGGTCCATATCGACAGTATCCTTATCAAGGTCGTCCATAATGTGCTCACCCATCTTTGATAGTCGGCACTCGGTGTAACGCATAGCGGCAGGAGAGTCGCCGTCTACAGAACCAAAGTTACCCTGACCGTCAACAAGCATATAACGCATGTTCCAGTCCTGTCCCATACGCACCAATGCGCCATAGACAGAAGAGTCGCCGTGCGGGTGATACTTACCAAGCACCTCACCAACTACGCGTGCACATTTCTTATAAGGGTTTGAGCTTGTGTTTCCGATGCCGAGCATACCATATAGTATTCGGCGGTGAACAGGCTTGAATCCGTCACGCACATCAGGAAGAGCACGAGAAACTATAACCGACATACTGTAGTCGATATAAGACTTCTTCATTTCCTCCTCAATGTTAATCTTCAGGATTCTATCCTGGTCGATTGTCTGATTTTCGTCCATTTCTTATTTAAAACATTATTGATATAATCTCTCTAAAAAAGGCGCGCAATCGCTCAAAATGCCGTTTATTTTGCTTCTAAGCGATTCTTGCCTTCAATTTCAAGTTGTAAAGGTACAAAAAAATGCTGGTTCGGCAATATTAAAAGCCGTCAAAAAAAGCAAAATAAGCCATTTACTGCTATTATACAACCCTAAATTAAGATTGTGTTACATTTTATGAGCGATTTATAGGCTTTAAAATTGTAGGTTTGAGAAAAGATGTGTACATTTGCAGTTAAAAACAAGAATACAACAGACTATGAAGTTAGCAATCATGACTAAATCCACGTTCTTCGTGGAAGAAGACAAGATACTTGCTACCCTGTTTGAGGCAGGGTTGGACAACTTGCATCTTTATAAGCCTGGATCATCTCCGATTTACTCAGAGCGCCTGTTATCGCTGCTTCCAGACACTACATACGACAAGATTACAGTACACAACAATTTCTACTTGAAAGACGAGTATCGACTTGCAGGAATACACCTTGACACAGCATCCGAACAACCTCCTTTAGGCTACAAAGGACGCATAAGTCGCACCTGCAACGACATATATACATTAAAAGATACTAAGAAGCAGTCGGCGTACGTATTTCTTGGAAACGTTTTCGGCGAATCAAGCGACTCGGAGCTTCCATGCCTCAATATGAACGAACTTGAGAACGCATCGGACAAAGGACTTATCGACAAGAAGGTATTTGCCATTGGAGGCATGAATGCCGACAATATCCGACTTGCACGCGAATTAGGATTCGGAGGCGTTGTGATAGGCGATGACCTATGGAACCGCTTTGACATACACAACCAAAGCGACTTCAAGGAGCTTATCGCACACTTTGAAAGACTAAAGAAATTGGTATACTAATATAGTAAGCACTTTATTACGTAACATATAACAACAATAAAAATGAGTGAACAAAACTCTTTTTTGGTATTCTCTGGTACTAACACGAGATACCTTGCAGAGAAAATCTGCCAAAGCCTGGGCTGTCCGTTAGGCAATTTGGTTGTAACCAGGTTCTCTGACGGCGAGTTTGCCGTGTCTTATGAGGAATCAATCCGTGGCCGCGACGTATTTCTCGTTCAGAGCACATTCCCTAACTCAGACAACCTCATGGAGCTTCTCCTGATGATTGACGCAGCAAAGCGCGCTTCTGCACGTCATATCATCGCAGTAATTCCTTACTTCGGATGGGCACGCCAGGACCGTAAGGACAAGCCACGTGTAAGCATCGGCGCTAAACTTGTTGCTGATCTTCTCTCGGCAGCAGGCATCGATCGTCTTATCACTATGGACCTTCACGCTGACCAGATTCAGGGTTTCTTCGATGTACCTGTTGATCACCTTTATGCATCTGGTGTTATCCTGCCTTATCTACAGAGCCTCAACCTCAACACAGACGAGCTTGTAATTGCATCGCCTGACGTTGGCGGCTCAAAGCGTGCAAGCACATACGCCAAGTATCTTGGATGCCCACTCGTTCTCTGCAACAAGACACGTGCACGTGCCAATGTGGTTGAGAGCATCCAGATTATCGGTGATGTAAAGGACAAGCATGTTGTAATTGTTGACGATATGGTTGACACAGCTGGCACAATCACCAAGGCGGCCGACGTTATGAAGGCAGCTGGTGCATTGAGCGTTCGTGCTTGCGCTTCTCACTGCGTTATGTCTGGCCCTGCTTCTGAGCGCGTTCAGAACTCTGCTCTTGAGGAGATTGTATTCACTGACTCTATTCCTTACTCTAACCGTTGCGCTAAGGTTAAGCAGTTGTCGGTTGCCGACATGTTCGCCGAGACTATCCGCCGCGTAATCAGCAACAAGAGTATCAGCTCACAGTATCTTGTATAACAAGACATCAATACATAATCCTATACATATTTGATTGTGTAACACATATATAATAAAAGGGGAAAGCTGTAGTATGGCTTTCCCCTTTTATTGTTTTATCATTATTATCCTGTTGATGTCAATTTTACGCTTTGACACCATTATCCTATGGATTTGACTAATTGTTTGTACAAGTACACCCTACTCTACCACGACCTGCTCTACAGCGCTTACAAGCGAGTCCTTGCCATTAAGGAGATAGAACTTTACGCGCACAACACTATTAAAGTCGGCACTACCCTTAACCTTTACATGACGTGTCTTGCCATAGACAAGCGTGTCACGCCTTGAAGGATAAGAGACAAGTTGAAGAAACTGCTTTGTGGACCCTGTTCCTACATAATATATACCTACACTGTCAACCACTGCAGACTTACCACCAAGCTTTATAGAGTCGGCAAGCTTCTTCTTTGACAACAACGAGGTGTCGGTAGGCTCAAACTCGGAAGCTGCAACCGTGTCGCCATCTTTATACGATGGGGCAAAACAACTGACTGTCGTCATACCTATCATAGTGGCCAATATCATAGCCAGCAAAACAAATAGTATCTTTTTCATTCTTTATAAATATCTATTAATATTCAAATTCATTGCAAAGGTAGTCTGCTTTAGATTAATTCCAAAAAAAATGCAACAAAAAGTTAGCAAAGTCGTGATATTATTTGTACCTTCGCTTTTAGAAATCCTAATAAAACAACATAAAACCACAATAAAAGAAATTTGATGAAGAAAAATCTTAGAACAGCTTCCATCTGCGTACAGGGAGGCTATGAGGCAAAAAACGGAGAACCTATCGAGGTGCCCATCATTCAGAGCACCACGTTTAAGTATGACAACTCGGAAGAGATGGCTATGCTCTTCGACCTTAAGAAAGAGGGCTATTTCTATACCCGATTACAAAATCCTACAAACGATGCAGTGGCACAGAAGATAGCACAACTCGAAGGAGGTGTGGGCGCTGTACTTACAAGCAGTGGACAGGCTGCCAACTTCTATGCCGTATTCAATATCTGCGAGGCTGGCGACCACATCGTTACAAGCAACGAGATTTATGGAGGAACATTCAACCTGTTTGGTGTTACGCTGAAGAAATTGGGCATCGAGTGCACATTCGTTAATCCTAATGATTCAGAAGAAGAAATACAGAAGGCTTTCAGACCTAACACTAAGGTGGTGTTCGGAGAGACTATCAGCAACCCCGGATGCGCAGTGCTTGATATAGAGAAGTTTGCACGCATAGCACACAAGAATGGCGTACCTCTTATCGTAGACAATACCTTTGCTACCCCTATCAACTGTCGACCATTTGAATGGGGAGCCGATATCGTAACACACAGCACTACAAAATATATGGACGGTACGGCAAGTCAGGTTGGCGGTTGCGTGGTTGATAGCGGCAACTTCAACTGGATGGAACACGCCGACAAATTCCCAGGACTTTGCACACCAGACGAAAGCTATCATGGCCTGACTTATGCAGAGAAATTTGGCAAAATGGGATATATAACAAAGCTCGTGGCACAACTGATGCGCGACCTTGGATCTATACCAGCCCCTATGAACTCATTCATACTGAACCTTGGACTACAGTCGCTTCACTTGCGCATGAAACAGCATTGTACCAATGCACAGCGTGTGGCCGAATTCTTGAAATCTGACGAACGTGTAGCGTGGGTTCACTTTAGCGGACTGCCAGGAGACGAGTATCATGAACTTGCCAAGAAATATCTTCCAAATGGCTCTTGCGGTGTAATTGCCTTCGGACTGAAGGGCGACCGTGAAACTGCCATAAAATTCATGGACTCGCTTAACATGATTAACATCGTGACACACGTGGCAGACGCACGCACCTGTGTCCTACATCCAGCAAGCCATACACACCGTCAGATGTCCGACGAACAATTGCGTGAGGCTGGTGTTGCACCAGACCTTATTCGCCTGTCTGTAGGAATTGAGGATGTTGAGGATATCCTGGACGACATCAAGCAAGCATTGGAGAAAATATAATAAATTAGAAATAAAAAAACAGGAGTTAAGAAGTAATGTCTCACTTCTTAACTCCTATCTTTATTCTCACTCTCTCATCGACAACGATATTCTCTGTCGTTTATTATCCACTTCTGTCACTCTCACCACCACATGCTGATGAAGTTTTACCACTTCATTAGGGTCCTTAACGTATCGATCGGCCAATTGAGAGATATGCACAAGTCCGTCTTGATGAACACCAACGTCAACAAAGGCACCAAAGTTTGTTATGTTTGTAACAATACCAGGCAATAACATTCCTACCTGCAAATCAGCAACCTCATGTACACGAGGGTCGAACTCAAAAGCCTCAACTGCGGCACGAGGATCGCGACCTGGACGCTGAAGCTCGGCCATAATATCATTAAGCGTAGGCATTCCTACAGATTCTGTTACATAATCCTTCAGACGTATTGTCTTTTGAAGCTCTTTGTTATCAATAAGCTCAGCCACTGTACAGCCTTTGTCCTTAGCCATAGCTTTCACTATGTCGTAACTCTCGGGATGCACCGCACTATTGTCAAGAGGATTTTTAGCACCTGGTATACGCAAGAAACCCGCACATTGTACATATGCTACCGGACCAAGACGGGGAACCTTCTTCAATTCAGCACGCGACTTAAAGGCACCGTTCTTGTCTCTATACTCTACGATATTCTTGGCTGTAGAGGCATTCAGTCCGCTGACATACATCAACAGGTGACGACTTGCCGTGTTAAGATTAACACCAACAGTGTTAACACACGACTCTACAACCATATCCAGACTCTTCTTCAGCTCTGTCTGATCAACATCATGCTGATATTGGCCGACACCTATACTCTTGGGATCTATCTTCACAAGCTCGGCAAGTGGATCCATAAGTCGTCTACCTATCGAAACAGCACCACGAACAGTAACATCCTTATCAGGAAACTCCTCGCGTGCAGCCTCGGATGCCGAATATACAGATGCGCCATCCTCGCTAACCACAAAAACATTAATATCCGAACTTAAACCTATATCCTTCAAGAAAGCAGATGTCTCACGACTTGCCGTACCATTGCCTACGGCTATCGCCTCTATACCATACTTATTAGCCATTGCCAATACTTGACGAGACGCTCCTGTACGGTCGTTCTTTGGCGCATGAGGATAGATAGCCTCAAAATGAAGCAAGGATCCCTGTGCATCAAGACACACAACCTTGCAACCTGTACGGAAGCCAGGATCTACACCCATTACACGCTTCTGTCCCAACGGGGCTGCAAGAAGCAACTGACGCAGATTCTCGGTAAAAACACCTATAGCTTCCTTATCGGCATCTTGCTTGCTTGACAATGCAAACTCAGTCTCGATGGAAGGTTTAAGCAATCGCTTGAAAGCATCGTCGGCAGCCTCGCCAACCAGTTTACTACACTCACTACGTCCTATAACATACTGACGTCGTATCCTTTCCTTGCATTCTTCATCGTCTGCAGATATGCTTATACGCAAGAATCCCTCTTTTTCGCCACGACGCATAGCGAGCAAACGATGCGACGAACAACGACGAAGAGGCTCGGAGAAATCGAAATAGTCGCTATACTTCTGAGCATCATCTTCTTCTGACTTTGCCTTTACAACCTTAGAAGAGATAACTGCCCCACGACGAAATACACCACGTATATTCTTGCGAACCTTCTCGTTCTCATTTATAGTTTCTGCAATAATATACTTAGCACCCTGTATAGCATCCTCCGCAGTCTTGACATCACCCTTAACATACTTTGACGCAGTAGCAATAGGAGTAGGGTCACGCTGAATAAGAAGCAACTGAGCCAGAGGTTCAAGCCCCTGTTGACGTGCAATATCTGCCTTAGTACGACGCTTGGGCTTGTAAGGAAGATAGATGTCTTCAAGTTCTGACATGTTCCAGCATTGCTCTATACGTTTCCTCAACTCATCAGTCATCTTGCCCGCATCCTCAATGGTAGAGACGATAGTCTCCTTACGCTTGGCAACATCTATCAACCTTTCACGCATAAGGGCAATGTCAGACACTTGAACCTCATCTAAATTACCAGTACGCTCCTTGCGATAACGACTTATGAACGGTATAGTACAATTCTCGTCCAAAAGTTCAAGGGTGTTCTCAACGCCACGCTCCGGCAAAGACAGGGCATCGGCTATGATTTTTGTAAATACATTCATTGTCTAATATATAATATATAATAAGGTAAGTAACTAATCAAAATTAAGCGACATGTTTAGAGAAGTTTATACGCAACCCC
>ERZ773165.1681-NODE-1681-length-12648-cov-135.991344_pt1 | contig 12648 bp, 10 predicted proteins | sample MGYA00581003_ERZ773165 | MGnify/ENA primary metagenome ERZ773165 (study PRJEB29015, sample SAMEA2737817) | human gut metagenome | biome: human gut; feature: human-associated habitat; material: faeces | place: China | collected 2012 ... | reverse complement strand
GTGATTGCCTCGCTGCGATACCAGCCGAGCAAAAGGCAGAGTTCGATTTGTCTTTCGGTATTGCCGAGCGCATTAGTGAGATCCTGAAAGCCAAAGGACTCACCCAAAAAGATTTTGCCCGCTTACTCAACAAGCGAGACTCAGAAATCTCAAAATGGCTAACAGGCAGACATAACTTCACTACTCAAACCATTGCTCGTATAGAAACTGCTTTAGGTAGCAAACTCATCAGCATAGCCCATTGATTGGGCTATGCCTATGAATAATATCGTGCCAACCAATTGTTTATATCATCTTTATTTTGGATAGATAGTAATTCTTCCACTTCCTTTTCTGTAAATATAGGAATTCCAAAGTTCTTGATATTGGACCCATTCAATGAATAATAGCCAGAGGAATATGGCTTGCTATTCGCTACGATATAGTTCCAAAAGATATTTGATTCAAAAATCTTCTGTAATACTCTCATCTTTCTTTCATCTTCACCCACAAAAGCCATTCCATTGTAAAGCAACAAATTCGGAGCATTAACAAGAGCACAGTGCAAAGGCTTATTTGCGATTTTAGGGAAAAACAATTTAATTGAGGGCATAACTAAAGATTGAGTTCTCCCATAAGCATACCATACAGGATAGTCCTTCCCCTTACCTTTGTCACGTCTGGCTAATTCATCTCTTTGAGATTCTAAATATTTATATGTCATAGGATACTTATGCGTCATGACATTTTCATCTATCAAAAACGCTTTTCCATCACACAATTGATAAGGGAAAATCACTTTATGCTTGATTTTATCCAAGCTAATATCAGAATTTAACTTGTTTGAATTTACGATATCCTTACATATATCTTTTTCTACCTGATATATATGGGTTTCCTTTTCCAAATAATAGAACTTATCATTTTCATCTATAGGTGTGAAAATGTAAGTCTTATTACTCAATGTTGCTATACCATGTCGAGATTGGCAAAACTTTGCCAAGGGAATGCCTACACTTTCCAACTTAGAGGCAACTTTATGTTCATTCAAATTCCACCCCTTTTCTGCATCAAGTATAGAATAAGGAATATCCGTATAACCGAAGCATTTGCTTAGTTCTGCATTCTCGTCACAATAGTAATGTAACATCTCACTCTTTTCTTTTTTCAAGAAAAACAAGCATGTGTAAGTACTTTTGCCCGAAAAAACTTGATGTCCACGAAAATCAATAATACCAATATTATAGCTACCTTCCATAAAATACTTTCTGAGTTCACGGGCATTCAAACTTTTGAGAAAAGTATTCATCGTGATGTAACCCACCATGCCATTTTCCTTTATCATCTCAATAGCTATCTGAAAAAAAGGAATGTACAAATCAGTGGAACCAGCATTGCAGACTTCATACATTTTTGTTTTTTCCTTGGTTCCATCCTCCATATTTCTTCCACAAACATAAGGAGGATTACCAACAATTACATCAAAGTCATCAAACGCAGTATTCCATCCTTCCGAATGAAAATCTAAGGTGTCTGCATTCAGTAAGTTAAACTCAAATTCAGAACATTCTCCCTCAGATATTGCCAACAGATTCAACAAGATTTTGCATCTTTCAATGGAATAGGATTGTATGTCTATTCCAAATATATTTTCTTGGTAAACAAGAAGATAGCTTCTTCCAGTTTTCTTATGTATGTATTTTGCTACATCCATCAGGAATCCACCACATCCACAAGCAATGTCAGCCACTCGGATGGAAGATAATTTTTGCTGCTTACTGAAACATTTTTCTAGGATTCTTTTTCGAATTCTACTTGGTGTGTAGATTGCACCAGAAACTATTCTATCAGATGGAGATATAACAAACTCAAAAAGTTTTATCATATCTTCCAAGTCTAATTTAGTTACGCTCTGCTTTTCTAAAAAATCCAGAACTTGCCTCAGCACCTTATAATCTTCATCACCATTATTTATAATATATCTGCTAACAAAACTATTGTAGGTTGAAACATTATTATATGTAATATAGAGTGTCACAAATATCCGATTAATCAATAATGGATCTTGTGTAAGATTTCGTTTCAAAAACGGGAATATACGTTTTAACATAATTCTATTTCACATTTTCTCAACAACAAAAGAACTATAATTCAGACCGAAGATACCTTAAATACTTATGAAATTCCTTATTAACATTTAAGAGTAGTCCTTTTTCATCTATTGTTGCTATGTTCTGATCAACTTTTCTTTCTAATATTTTTATTTTTTCTTCCAATCTATCAAGATTCCAACAAATTGCATATCGTGTCAAGCCAAGATTCATGTGCTCAACCATATATTGACCTTGTGGCGTCTTTGCCTTTATAAATCCCAAGTCATCACGTTCAAAATGTAAATTGAAATCCACATCACATGGATCCAAATAATTAGGATTATCATCATCCCATTTTGCTCTATTTACATAAGAGCAACAATATACCAAGTTGCTATATTCGTTTTCCAACTCTGGATATTTACTTTCCGGCTTAAAGTGATCTATTTGAAAGCAACGTTTACCACCAAACCAATAATCAGAACAATCTGTATAACCACATTTATGATTAAAATCTTCTGCAAGAAAAGTCTTATATGCATTATAATTAGCTCTTTTCTTTGTACATGTACGTTTTGGGGCTATATGTCGAAAGGGCTGTGTCATACTAACTCAATTTATTTATTAAGCAATCCACTTTATCTATCAACGTATTCAATTTTTCGAGATTAGACATATGCTTTAACTCAGAGGGAACTGCATCTTCCTTTCCATAAGTTTTCTCTAAGAAAGTATCCAATTCAACTATTCGTTCTTCATCTTGAACAGTAGCATTACCTTTTTCCCTTTTTTCTATTAGAATTGACAACTCTTTACGTGCATTATCAATTCTCATACGATATTTATCAATTTGACTTTTAACTCTTTGTGCAAATGAAACTTTTTCTCCATCGGCCGAAGAGAATCGCAAAACCTTTTTAACATATATCAAGTTTACATCATCCGAATCTACGACGGCTTCACCATCGTACGATGTGATAACAAAACAAGGAAAATCGGCCAATTGATTATGTATAGCATTCAATAGTTCAACGCCATTATAACCTACGTTGTAACTTATATCTACTTTTTTATCATTTAGCTGATAATCTACGATAACCGCATCAGGATGTGTTTTTTCTAGCAACTCTAACATTTCCTCAATTGTTCGAGCAGGAAACACACATTCACATTCGGCTTCGGGCCAATTCTCCTCAAAATGTTCTTTGAAATCATCATGCTGAATAGACTCTTCGTCAATAAACAAAACTTTATAGCTCATAATTATTTTCTATATTTAATTGGAAATATAATTTGAAGACCAAATCCTATCGTTGGGGTAAGTAATACCACACGAGCATCATTATCCTCTGCAATTAGTTTTACCAGCCACATTCCTAAGCCTGTACCTATCTCTTCCCCAGTAATAGCACTGCGTTTCGTCGTGAAAAAAGGCTGAAATATATCATAAGGATTGGTAATATCTGCTGAAAGACCAGGACCACTATCACGATAAGTACATACAATATTATTTTCTGTTGTTTTAACCGAAATTTCGATAACACGTTCACGCTCTTCCCTCAAACGAATGAAAGCCTCAATTGAATTAGAAATTAGATTATAGAATATACTATCAAAATCTATTTCAAAAGCTCTCATACAAGCATCATCTACATTAGAATGAACAAACCGAATTTTACGTTCAGCAAGGAGTCCTGACCAAACATCATCAAGTTTATTAAAATAAGGCGCAAAACTAACAGCTTTTCTTCTACGCTTATCCTTTTTGACTATATCGGTAGAGAAATTGAGCCAACGTTGCATCTTTATATCGTTTTCCTTTGCTTGTTCAAGCAAACTAAATGGATTTTTTCTTCTTTCCTGCGAAAAATCTTTTTCACAAACCTTGGCATTTAATAGTTTTATAATTTTATCGTATCGATAATCAAGAGAATCGTTGAGTTTACTTAAATCATGGGCAAAAGAAGCTAGCATTAAGCCACTACTTGCTAAGGCACGTAGTATTTTTTGCTCTTCATGCAAGTTGTTTATTTCCTCAGTTTTCTGTTCATTAACAACAGCTAACAGATGTAGCTTATAGTCTGTAGAATTTTCATCCGCTTGATATCCCTGGTCTCTTTTACTATCTTCAATTATCTTGTTTACAAGTTCTTCTGCACGTTCTCTATCCCTTGCAGCACCATTACGAAACTCATCATCGGCCACGAGTTCACGAGCTATCAAAGAACGGTCATCTTCAAATATCTTTATAATGCTAACAAGCAACTGTTTGAAAATAGAAAAAGTCTTATTCTCTTGTAAACCTTCTCGACTTGACTTATCCTCGAAATCAATATTCGAAACTCGTGATATAAGGATAGAGCCAGCTATATTCTCAGCTTCCACTCGGTAGCCACCTGACTTTTTTGCTATACCGGCAGGACTATTATTCTTGCGCATACCAAGCCCTAACCAATCGAATGCCGAATCACCCTTCTCGCCATAAGGTCGAACCCTGAAACTATCACGAAATATTTTTATACCACCATATTTGTCCAACCAACTTTTCCTGAGATTATATGGACATTGGCGATAAAAGAAGCGAGCATCTTCTTTTTTTGAAGAAGAACGTTTCAAGTAATAAAAAGAAAAATCAAAAGCACCAATTCTTGCCAATATTCCATCTGTATCTGTATCTCGAAAACCAGGAATCAATTGTGAAAAAGTACGAGTAACATCCCAATAACCACGTAAAAAAGTTTCTCTACAATATGGATACCTTTTCTGATTTTCACGTTCGAAGAAAGAAGGAGGTATAGCTTCTATATTATATTCCTGACGGTATATTCGTATATTTACATTTTGATTACCATCTGCATGTGCTACTACCTTATAATCAAAATCATCACAGAACAGACTTTCAACTTTTCCATACTTTATAGGATTATCTATAGACTGAAGATAAATCGAGAAATCTTGTCCTTCCGACGGTGGCACCAAAACTCCCAAATCATCGAATACACGACTTATATTCTCATCATCCCATACATCTCTTAACTGCGAAATTTTTAATATTGTACCATGACATATAGGATTGGAAGCGACTAATTGCTTGAGTGAAGCAGGTAAGGCTAAATTGTTAAAACAATCCATATAAGTTTTCCCTTCAATACCTACTAATTCAGCACCTATTTTATCTATAGTAACTTCGTCTTTCTCAAAATCATTCCAATTTACACTCCAATAATAACCTTTATACGGAGTTAGCTTACCTTCTTCATCTTTGTCAACATGAACTTCAGGATCAAAGAAAGTAAACATTTCACAGTGTTCACCTAACTTATCAAGAGCAAAACGCCCAATACCTTTAGCTCCAGCTTTTACCCTTCCCCCATGAGATAAAAAATTACTAGACTTATTATCTGTACCAATTGTCATCCAATAATTACGTATTATGTCACCTGTCATACCTTCTCCAGCGTCAATAATATAAAGAACAGAGTTCTTTTGCAACTGTTGTTTCAAGATTCCAATTTGCTCTATATTGACGTCAGATTTCTCTCTATATATATCTTTATCTAATTGGTATATAGAACTAAGCAAGTTAGGGTCACACCCTAATTCCAGAAGTTTTTTATAGTCTAATTTACTAAGTTCCTTATGATATACTCCATACTTATTATCTACAAGTACGACACAGAACGGACTATCTGCATCATACCCATTTTTCACAAGTTCTATAATTGCACCTTTTGATGTAGCAACATTCTCGCGACCAATAAGACGAGCTGTTCGTGCAGAAACTTTAAAAGGAATTATATTTGCCATAAATATGATTTTTTGAAAAATAGTTTACAAAAGATTCTATTTGTAATTGAGCTGCAACATTGAACAAGATTAAATCATTGAAGCTAATTTAATCAAGTATTCCACACACTTGCTCAATTTCTCAAAAGGCGTACTTGGAGAATTCATTACTTGACATGCAAACGAAGAATACTGATATTTTATAAAAGTGTTGCCACAAACTAAATCAAGCATTTTCAATGAGTATTCAAGCCATGTTCTAACCATTGCCTCATTAAGATATTGGTTCCCCATAAGAGAAGTTCCCTCCTGGATAACTCTATAAATACCATTATTCATGATTACCTCCTCCCTTTTGAGCATGAATCAAATTGTTATGGTATTCAGTTGTCAAGAAGTCTTCTTCTTTATTTTGCTTTCTCTTCTTGATACTGATACCAAATCCTTCGAAACTATCAAACATAGGAAATATAATCAATACTAACCAAAATAGAAATATAAGATTATTGCCATTAAAATCTTCAGTAAACGACAAGTCTATGCAAACCTTGAAATTTGTCAAAACATAAATCGTTGTTGCAAGGAAGGCCAGCATATACCAGTAATCCACCAAGCGATTACGAATGCTCACACCAAGAGACTTCAAACATGTCCATAGGTTACCAATACCTCTACGACACAAATAACCTATCAATCCACCTAACAGCAAGGCAGCCAATAGTGATAATGCGAATACCCAGATTTCAATATACATAGTCATTATTTTTATTATTTATTGAATGTAACAGTTTTAAGCAGATTATCTTTCTATAGAAAGACTTTGTTCACTTCAGTGATTACCATACCATAAACCATGTCCCCATGCGGTCCCATCCCGCACAACTATGGCGAAGACCGCTTTGGTCCGCCAACCCTATAGCGTAGCGGTTCTGAGCACCGGAGGGCGGTTACATCGTAAACCACCAATACAGCGTCCCCACTATTTATCAGCGGATTAGCCGTACCAGTATTTTTGAATAAAGTTTTGATTTTCTAAAATTTAACAATCAAGCGACGGCTTGGGATGTCTTCGTTACCTCCGCATCCGTACCATCTTCAAAATGGCGAACATAGTCACATGGCAGGAACAAGGCATCAACCTCCTCGCCACAAAGTATGCGAGTAAGGATTGGCAAACAACAATAGTTAGATCACGTCAAACTCGCTCAACGCCTCTCCCCATCTGCGCTTTACTTCCTTGAATTCATCTTCGTCAACAAACTCTCGGAAGGCAAGTAACACTTGCTGATAGTAACCCGGGGATAGGCACTGGTTCCTACACCCTTTTCAAATCTGAGAAAGCCCTTGTGCTCGATGATAGAGCTTCTGAAGAGCTTCTGCCCCGACTATCCCGAAGCCGAAGTCATCGGCCATCGTGACCACCCATGGGTCAGAAAATCCTGCCCATGCTTTGATGTAAAGAAGTGGTTGAAAGAAGTAAACTTCCACATTTAGAAGACATCATTATGAGAACCAGTATTAGTCATAATTAATACAAGTTCATCATCATGCTGTTCCCAAATCAACAACCAGTCAGGCAAAATATGGCATTCCCATTTTCCAGCATATTGTCCTGACAATTTATGCGGTCTATATTCAGAAGGTAATTTGCCTGTTTCTTCAAGCAGTCGAATTACCTTCTTGAATTTTTCCATAGGGAGACCACGTTTTACGCAACGCTTCACATCTTTTTCAAAGCGTTTTGTCAGTATGAGTCTGTATTTCATATTCCTAACTTTTCAAACATGTCATCAGCACTCTTATATTCTGTCACTCTACCATGGCGAATATCATCCATAGCTTCCTCTATCCCAGTTTTTTTCTGGTGATTAGGAACTATCACGACACCTTTCATTGACTCAAGTACCTTCTTAAGTCCCGCCATAACACTTTTGTCCTCCACTTGTATAGTTAATGTTGCCATAACCTTTTATTTTAGATGATCAATATTCTGCTGCCAAAATTACTCTTTTTTCTCGAAACCACCAAGAAAATCGAAAGAAATCTGCAACTCATCAGCAAATTACTACAAAAAACTGTAAACTATAAACTGCTATTTCCAGGCGGTCCCATCCCGCACAACCATGGCGAAGACCGCTTTGGTCCGCCAACCCTATAGCGTAGCGGTTCTGAGCACCGGAGGGCGGTTACATCCTCTCTCTTCGGGCAAGAGAGAGGCTTTGTGAGAGATGTGGAGCCTTCCTTAACGGTAAGGAAGGACGGGTAGGTTTCGAAAAATCAGTATCCAAAAATACATTTTTTGAGAAATCATTGACTACAAGAAAATAATCAATGATTTGCCTCATTCCAATCCCTTCATCAAAGAAATGGTGATACAGATGTGTCAGCTGATAAATCACATTGAGTGCCTTCGTTGGTATAGCGATGTCTCCAATGCCATCTGGCAAGCTAACAACATTTGAGCATTGCAAAAGAGATTGCTTGCTACCATATTCACCTTCATGTTTTGTCGATGAATTTGTTGCGCCACTCCCATCCAAGTCATCAGCAGTTCCCTCTCAATCGGGTTCAGCTTCAACTCCTCAGGATACTCTTCTCCAAGCCTTTCGATACCATCAAAGCAAAGCCCCAACAACGTCTGCTTAGAAGCAAAGAAATATAGCATCTGCCAGTCCATACCAGCCACCACCCTACTTATATTCCCCTTATATCCAAGGCCATATCTCAAGAATGTGAAAAATGCGGAAGTATTAATCATAAAATTATTTTTTAGGCATTCATCAACTTCGACAAGCAATCCATAGCATTCTCCATCAAGTTGACAATCCCATTCAGAAGTTTATACTTTATTTGGTTAGAACTACAAATCAATATTATTTGTATCAGTAATTTCTTTGAATTTTGGATCATTGTGATATTTTTCAAATACAGGCCATTCTTTGATATCAAACTTCATTAATTCTTGTTTTTCTACAACTTTTTTCAAGTAGGAAAAACACTTAGCTTTATCATTCAATAGCGCATAGGCTGCAGCCATTTCCGCTGGAGTATAATTCATATGCCCATCTATCATCTTGTTTTTTATTTTAGCTTCAAAATCATTTGGCTTTTTATATTTTTCCAAAGCTAGATAATAATTAATACAAATCACTCCTTCACGTTGCATATATGCCTGCTCATAATACTTTTTCATAAAAAAATAGGCTTTTTCATATTGGCCCATTCTTATCAAACTGCAAGACTTTGAAGATATTTGTTGAACATCAAGACTATGATTTTGAGCATACAAGTCAACGATACGAACAACCTCCTCATCATCATTAAATGTACTATGATACAACAATTGACATTTTAAGTCTTTTTTAAAATATTTATCTAGAATTTTCTTCGCATTATCCTTATCTCGTACATCACAATAATAATGCAACATCAAAATCTTCCAACGTCTGGATTTTTGTATATTGTTTTTTATCAATTCCTTTGCTTCTTTATATTTATCCAAGACATTTTCCAGATATTTGGCCTTCACATAAAGAAAACTATCAGAAGGCTTATAAACAGACTCATACTTTGATAGCAATTGTAGCATTCCTTTCTTATCATCCTGATCATCATAGACTCTTAGCAAGGCAGAAACAACCTCTTCATAAAAAACCCAATCATCAGCTTTATCAGCATAGCTTAACAACTCGTTTAATGTATCAACGCAATCTTTTGCATCAATTCCTATGTCCTTATAAAAGAATTTGTATGCTTGAGCCAAGATTGAAGTCTTTAAAATAGAATATTTTTCAAAGACTTCTTTTATCATTTTGCATTTACGTTCCGAATCATTAAAATAAAATAACGAATAATATTTACATAGCTTTACCCAAGCTTCATTTGTTGGACTATCAAACAATTTCAAACTCATATCAATGCACTGTTTCAATTCTGTAAAGACCTCAGAATCTACATTTTGCACAGTATCTATCATATTCCCATATATGTATTTTGTCTTCAGATTATATAATGTACTATCATTAGGAAATTGTTTAATTGCTTCATCAACAAATGGTAGAGCATAGTCTGTATCAACCAACTTGTTATAAGCATCAATATAGGTTTCTTCCCTACCTGGATTTAAAGAGATAAGTTGAGAATATATATCCTTAACCTTTACAAATGCTTCTTCATTAGCCCTCTTACCATAGATATCTGCCTTTAATGACATCAGATTAAAATTATAAGTTGATTTACGCGAAGCATCTACATTCTCATTTTCGATTTCTTCTAATGCTTTTTCATCATTATCGTCCATCACCAAATGATTGATATAATCCAATTTCTTCCGTTCCTCGTCCGTCATTGGCTCCAACAAATTCTTTTTATGAGGATTATCATTGTTCGATGTACTACTTTTGAGAACATCAAATACATCATCTATAATATGACGCCTCACTATCAAACGTAACTTCTTAATGTCTCGAGTTATAAGTACATCTGTATTAGTTTTCTCATCAAAGTACTTATTGCTTATCATATCCGTAATCAATTGCTTTTGGCGACGACTGCTTAACAAATCATCATCAACAGGCAATTCTCCCTTATTCAACGTATCATTCAAAGAAGCCATCAACTCATCAAAGCCCTCTATTTCCACAAAATAGACTCTGTCTTTCCAAAGTAATTTTCTCAGCTCTTCACTTATTGATTTATCGCCTTTACGAATACACCAGTAAATTCCATACTTAAAATAATCTTCTTTCTGAAGAAGCATATTTAAAATGTCCATAATGGAACGGTCATTTCCTGCATAGCCAACTACAATCAAGCCATGGTCTTTGGCAAATTCTATAAATTTATTCTTCATGTTATCATTAAGAGATTCCGTTTCACGCAACGTACTTTTAATGTCATCAAAGAGATAATCTCCATGTAGTTTTATTATTTTAGGTCGCTTAGATGTTACTGTTATACTCGATATTGAAGAGTCATGAGCACAAACAATAGGGCGTTCCTTTGAATATCTATAAAATGCCTCGTTTAACAAATCATCAAAATTCGTTGTAAAAATGGTATTGACGAAATGTTTTTCGATTATCTTTACAAGATAGGCATAACCTATAGAAGGGGTTTTTCCTGCAATTTCACGCTCAACAAAAATTCTTCGTTGACGAGGTAAATCATATTTTTTCTCAAATAAAGATGAATATGGATTTCTTTCATCATACCAGGAATATTGATGTTCCCAAAAATGCTGATAAGATTCATCAATACTATGCTCTGCATCATAGATGGACTGTTTCCATTCCTCTATCAGCTTTTGACCTGTATTTACACCGGACGTAACAGAACATCCTGACCCCAACAAAAATGTATAATTAGGAGTCTCGTCACATTTATTTTCCAAAAACTGAGCTAAATCTTTCACAGTTCTTCTTTTGTGTCCCAATTGTTCTAAGACATTGTCCATATTAAAATCTTTGCTCATTGCTATTACAATTTTAAAAAACGTCTAGTATTTTATTCCTCAAATACTTTTTGAGGCAAATCCAGCTTTGGATTTGATATATTTCCTCATAAAAACTAGGAAATGAATCCCAACCTTTAGATTTTCATTAATCATATCTTTGCAAATTAACGATTTACAAAAGATACGCTCCCTACATGCTCCTTGCGGTCCCTGCCCGCAAAACCTGGCGTAGGGCTTTGATGAAGCGGTTCCGAGCACCGGAGGGCGGTTACATCCCTAATCCCTATGGTAGGGATTTAGGGCTTGGGTATAGGGTAAGGACCCTCCCGCAGGAGAGGGACAGGTGGGGCTTACTTATTGTACATCTCCTCGTAATACTTCTGATACTCCCCAGAAGTAACATGATCCATCCAGTCCTGGTTCTCGAGATACCACTTTACGGTCTCCTCGATTCCCTCCTCAAACTGGAGAGATGGCTCCCAACCCAATTCCTTCTGCAACTTGCGAGAGTCGATGGCATAACGCATATCGTGACCCTTTCTGTCAGTTACGTAAGTAATGAGATCCATATCCTCGCCTTCCTTTCTGCCGAGCAATCTATCAACAGTCTTGATGACCACCTTGATGATATCGATGTTCTTCCACTCGTTGAAACCGCCGATGTTGTAAGTCTCGGCAATCTTACCCTTGTGGAAAATCATATCGATGGCACGGGCATGATCTACTACATACAACCAGTCGCGCACGTTCTCACCCTTACCATATACTGGCAATGGCTTGCGATGACGGATGTTGTTGATGAACAATGGAATCAACTTCTCTGGGAACTGGTATGGACCGTAGTTATTAGAGCAGTTGGTCACGATGGTAGGCATACCGTATGTATCGTGGAAAGCACGAACGAAGTGGTCTGAGCTTGCCTTGGATGCAGAGTATGGAGAGTGAGGATTGTACTTGGTTGTCTCTACGAAGAACTCCTCGCCGTAAGCCTCGTGATTCTTACCGCTGGATGCCTTGGTAGTGAAAGGAGCAGGAATGCCCTCAGGATGAGTCATCTGCAATGCACCATACACCTCATCGGTAGAGATGTGGTAGAAACGCTTGCCCTCATATCCCTCAGGAAGACTCTCCCAGTAAATCTTTGCCGCCTGAAGCAGAGACAGGGTACCCATCACGTTGGTATGAGCGAAAGTGAAAGGATCCTTGATACTTCTATCTACATGACTCTCGGCAGCGAGATGGATGATGCCATCCACCTTGTAGTCCTGCATCAGCTTCAACATCAGGTCGAAATCACAGATATCACCCTTTACGAAAGTATAGTTAGGCTTGTCC
>ERZ773165.1680-NODE-1680-length-12653-cov-3.760994_pt1 | contig 12653 bp, 9 predicted proteins | sample MGYA00581003_ERZ773165 | MGnify/ENA primary metagenome ERZ773165 (study PRJEB29015, sample SAMEA2737817) | human gut metagenome | biome: human gut; feature: human-associated habitat; material: faeces | place: China | collected 2012 ... | reverse complement strand
TTCTATATACAACTGTAACATTACTTGCTCCATGGTTCTTTGCAGTTCTTGCAGCATCCATTGCAACATTTCCTGCACCAATTATAACTACATTATCACCTAGTCTATATGAGTTTGGTGATTTTAAATAGTCAATTGCATAGTGTACATGTCCAAATGTTTCCCCCTTTATATTTAAAGGCTTTGGATTCCATACACCTGTACCTATAAATATTGCATCATACCCATCTTCAAATAATTTGTCTATTGTTATTACTGGCCCTACTAGCGCATTATATCTTATTTTTACATTTAAGTCTAATAACATATTTTCTATGTCATCTAAAACTCCTACTGGTAATCTAAACTTTGGAATACCATATCGTAAAACTCCACCTATATGTGATCTTTTTTCAAATATAGTTACTTTGTATCCCTTTTTAGCTAATATTAAAGCTAATGATATTCCAGCTGGACCTGAACCTATTATAGCTATTCTTTCATTTAACTTATTTTCTTGTTTTAATTTATTTACTACTTTTTCAAATTCTTTCTCACCATGTGATAATGTTTTAGCAAATTTATCTTTTTCAGCTAATATAACTTCTTTAATTGTTTTTCTATTTTCAACTAATTCTGGATAGAATTCTTTTAGTGTTTCTACATATAAATCAACTAATCCACTAATTTCATTCAAATCAATTTGTAGTTTATTTAAATGTCTTGTCATTCTTCTAATTAGTTTTCTTAGTACATATCCACGATCTATATTGCTTGGTCTACCACCATCTGATATAACCATCATACTAGCACGTAAATGTTCTGCAACAATTCTTCTACTTTCAATATTATCTTGTTTAGCTAACTCTTTTAGTTTTTCCATTACAGGAGCAAACAACTCTGTATCAAATGGAGTTTCTTTGCCCTGTAATAACATTGTCATTCTTTCTAGTCCAAAACCCGTATCAACATTTTGTTGTTTTAATTTTGTGATAGAGCCATCTTTTGCTTGGTAATACTCCATAAATACATCATTCCAAATTTCAACATATTTACCACAACCACATGATGGTTGGCAATTATCTGAACATGCTGGTTTTCCTGTATCTAAGAACATTTCTGTATCTGGTCCACAAGGTCCTTCATCTCCTGCAATCCACCAGTTATTATCTTTGTCATAGAAATATATTCTTTCTTCTGGTATTCCTGCTCTTTTCCATGCTTCTGCTGCTACTGTATCTCTTGGTGCATGTTCATCACCTGCAAAACATGTAACTGACAATTTACTTGGATCAATTCCTAACTCTTTTGTTAAGAATTCATAGCTCATGCCAATTGCTTCATCTTTAAAATAGTCTCCTAATGACCAATTTCCTAGCATTTCAAAAAATGTTAAATGACGGTTATCTCCTACCTCATCTATATCATTTGTTCTTAAACATTTTTGATAATCTGTAATTCTTGTTCCTGCCGGATGTTTTTCACCTAGTAAATATGGTACTAATGGTTGCATTCCAGCTGTTGTAAATAGTACAGATGGATCATTTTCTGGTATTAATGGAGCACTTGGAATTACTTTATGTCCATGTGCTTTAAAAAAGTTTAAATATTTGTTTCTTATTTCTATTGCTTTCATAAAAATCCTCTTTTCTCGCTTCTTACATTGGTTTAAATTATATACTATTCATTTATATATTTCAAGTTTTATTATTTAATTAACTATTTTTTACAAGAAATTCCTCCACTAATAATTAGTGGAGGAAAAGGAGATTACTTATTTGTCTACTCTGATTTCATATCTCTTATAAGCCCTCCTGTTAGTCCTTCTCCAGAATCAGTGTCCTTTTTCGGTTGCTTCCATATGCTGTTCTCTTACAGAGAATCCTAACATTCTCAAGTAATATTTCTTATTGTACTATTATTTTTTGTATTGTGTTTTCAAGATTTTCGTTAGTTTTCATTTTTACTACCATATAATTTGTAGTATGTCCTTTTAAATATTCTCCTTCTCTTTCTTCTAGTAATACTTCTACTTCTTTACCTATGTATTGCTGATTATACTCTTTCTCATTTTTATCTGATAATTCTATTAGTTTATTGCTTCTTTCTTCTTTTACATTTCCATCTATTTGATTAGTCATTTTAGCTGCAACTGTTCCGCTTCTTGGCGAATATTTAAATACATGCATTTTATAAAACTTTATCTCTTTTAAGAACTCATAAGTCTTGTTAAATTCCTCTTCTGTTTCTCCTGGGAACCCAACTATAACATCTGTTGTTAAATGAACTTCTGGATATGCATTTTTAAGTAATTCTACTACATGTTTAAATTGATCTGTTGTATATTTTCTATTCATTCTTTTTAATGTTTCATCACATCCACTTTGTAATGATAAATGAAAGTGATCACATATTTTTGAAAGTTTTTTTAGTCTTGTTACAAATTCTTCTGTTATTAAAGTTGGCTCTAATGAACCCAAACGTATCCTTTGTATTCCGTCTACTTTTTGTATTTCTTCTAATAAGTCAATTAGTCTATACTCAGGCTCTATATCAAAGTCTTTTCCATAAGATGCTATATGTATACCTGTTATAACTACTTCTTTTATGCCTTCTTTTGCGACATCTGTAATTTCTTTTATTACACTTTCTGGCTTTCTACTTCTAATACGTCCCCTTGCATAAGGAATTATGCAATATGAACAAAACTGATTACATCCATCTTGTACTTTTATTACTGCTCTTGTTTTTTCTGTGTATGTAACATCTCCAAAATCTAAGAACTCAGTTTGATGTAATACATCTGATACATACGTATTTTTACTTGCTTGTTCTACATATTCCACAATATCATTTTTTTCGTTTATTCCAAGTATTAAGTCAATCTCTGGTATTTGCTCTAGCTTTTCTTTTGCCACTTGAGCATAGCAACCAACAGCAACTAAAATAGCTTCTGGATTTATTTCTTTTACTCTTCTTAACATTTGTCTTGATTTTTTATCTGCCATATTTGTTACTGTACATGTATTTATAATATAGATATCTGCTTTTGTTTCAAAGTCTACTACTTCATAACCTGCTTCAATCATTTTTTGCATCATTGCATTTGTTTCATATTGATTTACTTTACATCCTAAAGTACAAAACGCTACTGTTTTCATATAATTCCTCTTTCTATTATTACTTAGAATATTATAACATATATGTCAAGAAAAAATAAAATGGCAACTTAAAAGTTACCATTTTTTATTTCTAATACATTCCGTCCATTCCTGTTGGTTCATGGTCTGAACATTTACAACTATTTGCTTCTTTTTTATCTGTTACTAAACTTTCTGTTGTTAGTATCATTGACGCTATTGATACTGCATTTTGAAGCGCACTTCTTGAAACTTTTGTAGGATCTACAATTCCTGCTTTTTTCATGTCTACATATTCATCTGTTTGTGCATTAAATCCTACACCTACTGGACTGTTTTTAACTTTTTCTAATATTACAGATGGCTCTAAACCTGCATTTATTGAAATTTGTCTTGTTGGTTCTTCTAGTGCTCTTAGAATTATTTTACCACCAATTTTTTCGTCTCCTTGTAATTTTTCAACTACTTCTGTAACTTTTGGTAAAATATCAATATATGCTGTTCCACCACCAGGTACTATACCTTCTTCAACTGCTGCTTTTGTAGCAGACAAAGCATCTTCTATTCTTAGTTTTCTGTCTTTCATTTCAACTTCAGTAGCAGCTCCAACACCAATTACAGCAACTCCTCCTGCTATTTTAGCTAAACGTTCTTGTAAGTTTTCTTTTTCAAATTCGCTCTTTTCTTCTGCAATTTGAGATTTTAATAAAGCTACACGTTTTGCAATTTCTTGTTTATCTCCCATTCCATCTACTATAATTGTGTTCTCTTTTTGTACTTTTATTTGTCTTGCTCTACCTAATTGCTCAATTGTTGTATCTTTTAGTTCTAATGCTAAATCTGATGTAATAACTTCTCCACCTGTTAATATTGCAATATCTTCTAGCATTTGTTTTCTCTTATCACCATAGCCAGGTGCTTTAACAGCTACTACATTTATAACTCCTCTTAGTTTGTTTAAAATTAATGTTGATAATGCTTCACCTTCTATATCATCACATATAATTACAAGTTTACCAGATTGTTGCATTAAGCTTTCAAGTAATGGTAGTATTTCTTGAATATTACTTATTTTTTTATCTGTAATAAGTATATATGGGTTATCTATTACAGCTTCCATTTTTTCTGTATCTGTTACCATATATGGTGATACATAGCCCTTATTGAATTGCATTCCTTCTACAACGTCAAGTTCTGTTTGTGATGTTTTAGATTCTTCAATTGTAATAACTCCATCTTTAGATACTTTTTCCATTGCTTCTGAAATAAGTTCTCCAACTTCTGGGTTGTTGGCAGAAATACTTGCAACTCTTGCAATATCTTCTTTTCCACTTACTTCAACACTAATTTCTTTTAAAGCATCTACTGCTGAAACCACAGCTTTGTCCATACCTCTTTTTATAGCCATTGGATCTCCACCAGCTGCTACGTTTTTTACACCTTCACGAATCATATTTTGTGCTAATACCATAGCTGTTGTTGTTCCATCTCCAGCAACATCATTTGTTTTTATAGATACTTCTTTTACTATTTGTGCTCCCATATTTTCAAATGGGTCATCTAGTTCTATTTCTTTAGCAATTGTTACACCATCATTTGTAATTAGTGGTGCTCCAAATTTTTTGTCTAGTACAACATTTCTTCCTTTTGGTCCTAATGTTACTTTTACAGTATCAGCTAATTTGTTTACGCCATTTAATAGGCTTTTTCTGGCATCTTCGCCAAATTTAATTTCTTTTGACATTTTAATTATCTCCTCTCTATTCAACTATAGCTAATATATCATTATATTTGACTATAACTAATTCTTCTCCATCAATTTTAACAGTAGTTCCAGCATATTGGTTTAAAACTACTTTATCTCCTTCTTTTATAGACATTTCTACTTTTTTACCTTCTGAATTTGTTCCATCTCCTACTTTTATAACCTCAGCAATTTGAGATTTTTCTTCTGATTTTCCAGCTAAAATAATTCCACTTTTAGTTGTTTCTTCTTTTTCTAACATTTTAACAACGATTCTGTCTCCTAATGGTTTTAACATGAAAATTACCTCCTTATCAATCATTTTATTATATGCTAATTTTTATTTTTTAGAATTTTTTTGCTTACGCCTTCTTTCTTTTTAAATTGCATACAATAGAATTAGCAGTCTTTCTTTGTGACTGCTAATACTTTATACCCATTTATATAAAATGTCAAGTATACTATTCAATTTTTCACACATTATTCACATTTGCTTTTGCAATAATCTTTACTTTTCTCTTCAAGAGTTTTAAAGTCACAACATATCTTTTTAAAGAAATTATTTTTAGTACTTTTTTCATAAGTTTTTAATGCTCTTTCTTGTATTTCTTTTATATGCTTGTTACAAAAATGGTATTGACTTATTAAAATCTGTCTATATTTTTTATTTTCATTATTTATATTAAATTCAATAAGTTCTTCTCTTTTTATTGGTATCATGTTATTAAAACCTAATATACCATATTTTCCATTATGTATTTTTAAAATATAAATGTTATCTTTCATTTTTTGATGTGCTTCTCTAGGATGCTCCAATGGCACAAAATATTCAAACTCATTAACTTGCAATACCACTCTTAAGTATGGCCTTTTCCTAGTATATTCATCTTTTTGTTCTTTGTTGTATTGAACTTTATTATCGAATGAATATAAATATTTTATGTAATTAACATCTACTCTATATAACTTTAATTTATTCATTGCACTCCTTAAACACAAATAGAGTAGGTGCTTAATTGCCCCTACTCTATTGCCATATTCTAGGATATGACTGTCCTCTTTATAAATACCCTACTTTAATACCTTTACAAGTATTTGGCTAAGGATCTCCCTATCATAATATTTTACAATATTACTTTATCAGTATATTCATTATATACTACTTTTATTCTGGATGTCAAGCCTTTTTGTTTAAATTTCCATTATTTTACTTTTCAGTTTTAATTTTCACATTTTCTTTTGCTGCTTTTACTAAGCTTACAAATAGTGGATGTGGTTTATCTGGTCTTGACTTAAATTCTGGATGAAATTGTGAAGCTATAAAGTATGGATGGCTCTTTAATTCTACAATTTCAACTAAGTTTCCATCTGGTGATAACCCAGAACAAATTAAACCAGCTTTTTCCATTTCTTCTCTATATTTGTTGTTATATTCAAAACGATGTCTATGTCTTTCTGATATCTTATTTGTTTTATATACTTTCTCAGCTAATGTATTTTTTAATATGTTACATGGATATGCACCTAACCTCATTGTTCCGCCTTTGTTTGCTATATGAATTTGTTCTTCCATAATATGAATTACTTTGCATGTACTTGCTTCATCAAATTCCTCTGAATTTGCATCTTTATACCCTAACACATTTCTTGCAAATTCTACAACTGCCATTTGCATACCTAAACATATTCCTAAAAATGGAATATTGTTTTCTCTTACATATTGTATTGTTGCTATTTTTCCTTCTATTCCTCTATTGCCAAATCCTCCTGGTACAACTATTCCATTATACTTTTCAAGCATTTCTTTTGCATTTTCTTTTGTTACCTTTTCACAGTCTATAAAATCTATATGTACTTTACAGCCATTTGCAAATCCACCATGTTTAATGCTTTCTGCAATTGATAAATATGAGTCTTCTAATTTTACATATTTTCCAACTATTGCAATATTTACATTTTCATCTTTTAGATTTTTAATATTTTTTATTAATTCTTCCCAACTCAAATTATTTGGTATATTTCTTAATTTCAGTTTTTCACAGATTCTACTTGCTAATCCTTCTTTTTCTAGCATTAGTGGAACTTCATATAAGTTTTCTACTGTTTTATTTTGTATTACATCTTGTTTTTTTACATTGCAGAATAATGCAATTTTCTGTTTTAAGTTTTCATCTATTTCTTGTTCTGCTCTACAAACTAGTATGTCTGGTTTTATACCTATTGATTGCAATTCTTTTACTGAATGTTGAGTTGGTTTTGATTTTAGCTCATTTGATCCATAAATATATGGTAATAAAGTTACATGAATATATGCAACATCCTCTTCATTTCTTTCTATTCCTATTTGTCTAATAGCTTCTAAGAAAGGTAAACTCTCAATATCTCCAACAGTTCCGCCTATCTCTGTTATCACTATATCTACATCTGTATTTTCAAATTTATATACTTTTTCTTTTATAGCATTTGTAATATGTGGTATGACTTGTACTGTTTTTCCTAAGTAATCTCCTTTTCTTTCTCTTTCAATTACTTCTGAGTATATTCTTCCTGTTGTTACAGAAGAATATTTGGTTAGATTTTCATCTGTAAAGCGTTCATAATGTCCTAAGTCTAAATCTGTTTCTGCTCCATCGTCTGTTACAAAAACCTCTCCATGTTCATATGGACTCATTGTTCCTGGGTCTACATTAAGGTATGGATCAAATTTCTGATTTGCTACTTTATATCCTCTATTTTTTAATAGTCTTCCTAATGATGCTGCTGTTATTCCTTTTCCTAGTCCAGATACTACTCCACCTGTTACAAAAATGTACTTTTTATTCATTGTTTCCTCCTTACCCTAGCACAGTTTGGAAATAAAAAAATAGATTTAAAAATAAACAAAGTTCAAACTGTGTTTTTTTTAAATCTATCATGTTTACATGATAACATTTGTTAAGATTTGTGTCAATATTAATTCTATTTTTTATAATATGTCTTTTTATATTTTTCATAATTGTATAATATTTTTCTTACATACAGATTAGTTTCTTTAAATGGGATATTTTCTAAATCCGATCCATCTTTTTTTAATATTCCATCTTTAATCCATCCATCTACTCTTCCCATACCAGCATTATATGCAGCCAATGCTAAACCAATATTATTATATTTATTCATTAATACTGAAAAATAATATGTTCCTAGTTTAATATTGGTTTCAGGCTCATATATTTGTTCTTGTGGTATTTCTATATTATCAATTTCGTTACTTATTTCAGTTGCTGTGTTTTCCATTAATTGCATTAGACCAATTGCTTTTGCTTTAGAATTTGCTTTTTCATCAAAATTGCTCTCTGCTTTTATTATTGAATATATTAATAGTTCATCCACATTGTATAATTCAGCATATTTACTTACATACTGTTCATATTTTTTAGGATATATTATTTGTTGTATATTAATAATTTGAAACAATAAAAAATATATTATTGATATAATAATTAATATTAATAATGTTACTTTTAAAGTTTTAATCAAAATTTTCTCCTTTTAGCTAATATATAGCATTTCTTTTGTAATTTATTTTACATCATACCAATCTGTTGCTTCTGACACTTCTACCTCTAATGGTACTTCAAGTTTCACAGCTTTTTCCATGCTTTCTTTTAATATTTCCTTTACTTTTTCTTTTTCTTCTATATTACATTCAATTAAAAGTTCGTCATGAATTTGTAAAATTAATCTTGCATTTAATTTTTCTTCTTTTAGTCTTTCATTAACATGTATCATTGCAATTTTCATTATATCTGCTGCTGTTCCCTGTATAGGTGTGTTCATAGCTGCTCTAGCTCCAAATTGCCTTACCATATAGTTGTTAGAAGAAAGCTCTGGTATGTATCTTCTTCTATGAAATAGTGTTTCCACATATCCATTTTGTTTTGCTTCTTCAACTATTTCATCCATAAATTGCTTTACTCCACAATATTTATTTAAATATTGTTCAATATATTGTTCAGCTTTTTTACGGCTTATGCCCAACTGTTCTGCTAATCCAAATCCACTTATTCCATATACAATTCCAAAGTTTACTGCTTTTGCAGCTGTTCTTTGTTCTTTTGTAACTTCTTCTAGTGGAACATCAAATACTTTTGATGCTACTTGTTTATGAATATCTTCCTCATTTAAAAATGCTTCTCTCATATTTTTATCTTTTGAAATATGTGCTAAGATTCTTAGTTCTATTTGAGAATAATCTGCATCTATAAATATATTTCCTTTTTGGGCTTTAAATGCTTTTTTTATCTGTTTTCCTTGTTCTGCTCTTGTTGGAATATTTTGAAGATTAGGCTCTGTTGAGCTTATTCTTCCTGTTGCAGTTACAGTTTGGTGGAAATATGAATGTATTTTTTTTGTATATTCATTTATATATACAATTAATCCATCTATATATGTTGAATTCAATTTCATTAAGGTACGATATTCTAGAATTTTCTCAATAACTGGATGTTCTGGTTTCAGTTTTTCTAATATATCAACATCTGTTGAATAACCTTTTTTTGTTTTTTTGTATACTGGTAGTTTTAACTTTTCAAATAATATTACTCCTAATTGTTGGGTAGAATTTATATTAAACTCTTCACCTGATAAGTTATAAATTTCTTGTTTTATGCTCTCAATTTCCTCTTTTAGCTTATCTCCAAATGATATTAGTTCTTCTTTATCAACATATATGCCTTCATATTGCATTTCTGCAAGTACTTTTACTAAAGGCATTTCAATATTTTTAAATAAATCCATAGAACTTATTTCTTGCATTTTTGGTTCCATCACTTCTATTAGCTTAGCTATAACATACGTATATATTGCATTATGATATTTTTCAAAATCTATATTATTTTCCTCTTGTGAAAATAATGTCATTTGAGTTTCTTTTTCTTGATTTGCTCCAACCGCTTCTAAATATTCTGAAATGTCAATATTTAAATATTGTGATGCTAATTCTTCTAATTTATAATGGTTATTACTTGGATTCAATATATATGCTGCAATCTCTGCATCAAATTCAATTCCTTTTAGTAATATTCCATTTTGTTCTAATATTACATACATTTCATTTAATCCATAACTATATTTCTTTATATTTTCATTTTCCAATGTCTCTTTGAAATAAGAACTAAACTCATTTTCATCATTAAATTTTTTGACAAGTGTATCGATTGCCTGTCCATTGACTCCACCCATAGAATGCCAGAAAGTAATGGTTGTTCCGTCTACATCCTTTGCATCTGCCATTTCTGCTTTTTCATTGCCTTCTGCTGCATCGGATGAGCCATCCTGGCTGATGGAAGATTTTCCACCACCGCATCCTGCAAGCATTCCGACTGCCATTGCTGCTACAAGTAATAATGAAACTGTTTTTTTCTTCATAATTTTCCTCCTGTTGTGATCTCTTCTAATTGGATGAAATTGTGTGTAATATTTACACATATATAGGATCGGGAATGAATGTTTTCCCGTTTCCAGTATAGGAATTAACCCTTTACAGCTCCTGAGAACATTCCCCGGATCAGTTGCTTCTGTCCGATAATGAAAATCGAAATCGACGGAATGATGATCATGACAACACCTGCGATCATCAGGGTAATGGACTGCGAATCCACACTGTCAAGCATACTGATACCAATCTGTACGGTTCGCATGTTGTTGGAACCGGTTACAAGAAGTGGCCACATATACATATTCCATGCATTGATAAAAGTATAAACTGCCATAGCTCCGATTGCTGACTTGGTCAGCGGGATCAGAATCTTAATAATGAATTTCAAATTACTGCATCCGTCCAGTTTTGCTGATTCATACAGGGACATCGGGAATGTCATATAGAACTGACGGAACAAAAAGATTCCCATCGCCGATGTCAGATACGGAATGATCAGTACCGCATACGTATCAAGAATCCCCCAGCTTCCGACGGTCAGATAATTGGAAATGATCGTTGCTTCGCCAGGAACCATCATGGTTGCCATAACAATTGCAAAAAGGATTCCTTTTCCCTTAAATTCCAGGAAGGAAAATGCAAATGCGGCAAGGGAACAGGAAATGATCTGTCCGATGGTAATACATCCTGCCATGATAAATGAATTTAAAATGAACCGGAGAAGCGGAACAGTTGTAAATGCCTCCTTGAAGTTCTGCAGTGTCGGATGCTTCGGAAAAAGATTCAGATCCGTTGTAAATAATTCATTGGGTGGCATCAGCGCAATGCTGACCGCGTATAAAAGCGGAAGCAGTACAAGGATTGCGAAAATGATATTTGCCGCAAGGCGCAGTGCTGTCTTACTTCTTCTTTTCGCCAGTGCCTTGGCGTTCATTTTATTTTTTAATTCCAGAAGTTCACTTTTTGAATATTTTCCTTCCATCGGAATTGCCATACTATTTAACTGACTCATTAGTAATTTACTCCCTTCTTCTCAATGCGGAACATCACCAATGTTACAAGCATGATAATGACAAATAAGATAACAGACTGTGCGGATGCACTTCCAAAACGATAGTTAAAGAATGCATCTCTGTAAATCGAGTATACGATTACGTTTGTGGATTCATTCGGTCCGCCTTCTGTCAGGATCTTGATCTGTCCGAATGACTGGAATGCCTGAATGATGTTTACAACAACGGTGTAAAACATGATCGGTGACAGTCCCGGAAGTGTCAGGCTGAAAAATTGCTGAACCCCGCTTGCACCGTCGACCGATGCTCTTTCATAAATGGTTTCGTCAATATTTCCGAGTCCTGCCGAAAAATACAGAAAATTGATTCCGCTATTTAACCATGCGGTAAGGATCGCGACACAGTAAAGTGCGGTGTTTGGATCGTTTAGCCAGTTGATATCAAGTCCGAGAAGCTTATTTACAATTCCGACTGCCGGATGGAGCATGATCTGGAAAATCATGGCTGCCGAGCTTGATGCGATCGCCATCGGAAGCGCGTAAGCGGTACTGAATACGCGGATTCCAGGAAAAGCTTTGTTACAAAGAACTGCAGCAATCAATCCCAGGAGCATTCCGCCGAGTACAACGATGACAACAAAGGCCAATGTAACTTTTAAACTGTTTCTAAAGGATTCTGAACTAAGCAGATCTATATAATTCTGAAGACCTACAAAGATTTTTGCCTGTCCCATTTTGTTTGTCATAAAAAGGCTTAAGTAAACTGTCTTTACAAATGGGTAGAACAAAAATACTGCAAAGATCAGAATACTCGGCACCAGATAAAGGTACGGTGTAATTTTTAGATTCTTTTCTTTTTTCATTCTTAATATCCTTTCCTATATAGATTCAGAATATTTTCCTCTGTTTCTGTATCAAATATGTGAATCCGATTTGGATCAAAATACAGATCTACCGTTTCACCTACTTTTGTCTGGTTGGATGGCTCCAGCCTTACAGCATGCGTTCTGTGCTGTTCATCAAAATACAGGAATAATTCTGCTCCAAGCATTTCTCTGGTAACGACGGTTTCCCGTATTCCGGCACTGTTTTTTGCAAATCCGCTGGCTTTTGCTTCTTCGTATTCATAGATATCTTCCGGTCTGATTCCCAGGGTCACACGTTTTCCCAGGTATTCTTTCCGGAGAATTTCTTCATTACGCCCAGTTGGATATACTTTTTTTACTGGTCCTGTTGTTGCAAATAACAGGACTGTCTTATCAAATTCTTTTTCCACTTCGCATTCGATAAAATTCATGGTCGGTGCACCTACAAATCCTGCGACAAATTTATTTACCGGATGATCGTAAATGTTCTGCG
>ERZ773165.1679-NODE-1679-length-12658-cov-3.144331_pt1 | contig 12658 bp, 10 predicted proteins | sample MGYA00581003_ERZ773165 | MGnify/ENA primary metagenome ERZ773165 (study PRJEB29015, sample SAMEA2737817) | human gut metagenome | biome: human gut; feature: human-associated habitat; material: faeces | place: China | collected 2012 ... | reverse complement strand
GCTTCCACCTGTTCCGGCAGTGCAGCCAGCGCGATTTGGGAGATACCATCCGAACGGGTCGTTTCTACCGCCGCGTCAATGCGCCGCAGATCCATATCCGCCGCCATGACGAATGGGACGCCCTGATACAGAGCATCGTACATCGGCCGGCCAGCGGGCGGTGGAGCGTAATGCGACTTCAGGATGATTCTCGCCAGAAGTTCGCGGTAATTGGGTATGCTCAGAATGCGGAGCTGCAAACAGCCTGTGCCATTGCACGGCAGCAGAAAGAGCGGCAGCTTCAGGCAGTCGTAGACCTCTCGGTAGGATTGCAGGCGCGTATTTTGCTTCTCTTGCACGGTATCCAGCTCGGAAAGGATCTCCTCATAGCTGGACGCGGCAAAAATTATGACGCGCTGCTTTGCGGGAATTGCCGCCGTATGATTCTGGAACGCGGTCAGCTCATCCGTCAGTGCGACGCAGCCGATACCGGGGTTGACCCAGTGAATGGCGTACATGAGGTCGCCGGTATGGAGCAGCGCCGCCACGCGGGTACTGCCCCACGGATTGGAGCCGCGATTACGGGCGATCATGGGGAGGAACATCGCCTGTTCGCATAGTGCGGAAACGTCTGTCGTAAAAACAGGAACGCCCGCCTGATACGCGGTGGTCACCAGCTTCGATTGCCGGATGCGGCGTATGGTATCAGCGGCTTTGTAAGCCGGAGCAACTGCGGCGGGGAGTTTCGGAAAAGCAGCGTCGAGCAGCCGGTTCCCGGAAGCGGTCAGCGTGTAGGCTTGCGCGGGGGAATAGAGCTTTATCAGGCGGAGGATTTCAAGGTTCTGAACCTCTGCTTTGGAGAACGCACCGATCAGATCTTCCGCCTGCACAAAGCGGCACCAGCGAAGGAAGCGGAGAATATCAAGGTCACGGGTCGTAAAAATCATGGCAGCTCCCGTTTTCCTGCGAGGCACCGAAACTGCGCTTGCGCCGGTTCCGGCGCAACCACAATTTCGGTGCTTCTGCGTGACTTTTGCCTGCTTGACCGATGGGTAGCCGTAGATGCCGGTTTTTTGCCGCCTGCCGGACGCTTCAAGTTACGAAAAAGCATGAGATTACAAGCGGTTTGACCCATCGGGTCTGTCCGAGCATCAGACAAGGCAAAAAGAAGTCGCTGAGCGCAGGGTAACGGATGGCTCCAAAGGCCGGTATGCGATTCCTTTTCGATGAAACCGGAAAAAATCTTCCTCCGATTCCGGCAGCACCAGACTGATGTGGCAGACATTCTCCGCGCTGCGGCTGGACATCATGTGGACGGATAGGTGGTACTGGTCGTCATCGTCGATGACCAGACCTTTGAGCGCATTGCTCACGGCTTTCCACCCCTTGTTGTCCTGATCGAATACGTGCCGGCCGTCCACGTCGCTGTGTTCGTCGATCACCAAAAGCATCTGTTTGAAATGCAGGCGGAAGTTTGTGCGCTGCATATACGCGGTCAGGAGCTGACGCACGGTGTCTGTCAGCCAAGTCGCGGGCATATAGCGGCAGTGCGGCAGCAGCGTATCGAGCTGCATATGCACCCAGCCCGCGCCCGCGATTTCAATGTGCCCGGACGGGAGCTGGAACTCCAGCCCGTTGCGCCGCCCGTATCCGCCAGCGCCCGGCATCTGTGTTTCGCAGAGGATGCGCAGATAAAGCGTCGCAGACTCAAAGAAATACGCGGTTTCCTCCAGCGTGAGCTGCAATTTCTCGCGGCTCATTTTGCCGCCGTCCACAAGCGCCGCCAGCGTATTGGCTTTCTGCAAAGCCCTGCTGATGACCGACTGGATCTTCTTCATTTCCTTTGCAAAGCGTTCTTCGTTCATACTTCTCGTTCCTTTCTGTTCAGCAAATCTGTTGGCGATGTTGTAATGGCATCGTATTCTTTTTGTGTCGCGTAAAACGCGATGGGTACATGGTTATAGCCAATGCACAGAAGCCCCTCGCCGCGGCGGAATCTGGTGATCTGACGGACTTCTTCCTCGGAGAGATTCAAGACGTTCTGAATCAGCCGCGCCTCCTGTTCCTCCATCTGCATAACGATCTTGATGCGGCTGGAATCCAGAATGCCTTTGCCGTATTTACCGTTATCCAGCGAGAACAGGTCTTGCATACCCTGTGTGGATGTGATCGCGATACCGCCAAGGCCGCGGATGGTCTTGACCATTTCCTGAATATAGCCCGCCGCCAACGGATTGGAGTTTGCGCCGACCAGCGACCATAGCTCGTCTGAGATCAGCGCCGAGAGCTGTCCGCCCGCACCGGAAATGAGGTCATTCGCAATATCCGTCGCCCAGAAGATGCCGGGTAGGAGCAGATCATCGGGCATACCCGATGTATCAATGACGATGTATTTGTTGTCAAGATCAATTTCATTCCGGCTGCCCATCGCGGAGGCCGAGCCAGTCACATATCGCGCCAGCACGACGGCCAGATGCCGCGTATCCGCGCGCTCCTGCAGCACGTCGTACCAGTCTGCCAGCACAGGCATTTCGCGAAAACTCCCGTCTTCGTTCAGAACGGAAGTGTTGTCAAATGTGATACCATACCGCCGGTAACACTCGACCAGCGACGTGTCCAGATAGTTCCGGTCTTCATCGCTGAGGTCGCGCTTTTGCAGGCTGTACCAGATGATAAGCCGCGAAATTTTATCCGCCAGCACGGAATCGTCGCGGGAGGCAAGCCCTTTGAGGCCCGCGTAGGTGTCGAGCGATTTTCTGCGGATGGCCATAATATTCGGGCAGTCCGGCGAGGATGGGGACATTCTCAGATACAGTCCGCCGAGCTGTTCGCAGCGCGGGCGAAATTCGTGGCCTTTCTTCGGGATGATGTAAATGACGCGCTTGCCTTGCTGTCGTAAACGCCCGCCAACACATTGGAGCGTGAACGTCTTGCCTGCACCGGACGAGCCGCCGATCCAGATGTTGCCGTTCGTATATTTATAGTCGTCATAGGGATTGAGAAAGACCGGCGAACGGTTGTACATATTGAGACCAAGGAAGATACCGTTCCGGTCAGACAACTCATAGGATGCAAATGGGAACGCTGCCGCCACGCCGCTGGTAAGCGCATTGCGGCGGGATTTGCGTTCAATGTCCGGGTCGAGGTAGAGAATTGGCAGCATGGACAAAAATGCCTGCTCCTGCTTATATTCGCAGCGGCGGGCGATCATGTCCACGGAGACACACAGCTTTTCAACTGCCGTGACACGATGCTCCAGCGTCTCCGGATCACCGGCCGTGACCTCAATGAGCGTGTGCATATAATAAAAATCCTCGCCCTGCCGGTTCATCACGTCCTTGAGGTACATTCCAGAGGCGATGGCGCTGTCCAGCTCCTCAAAGTCCTGCCGGGTGTCCGCAACGTCGCGCATCCGGCTGCGGTTCATCATGGTCTGCTGGGAAATCTTCGCCAGAATTTTCTCTTTGGATTGCTTGTCAAAGTGGAACGAAATGCTGACGCCCTCGCCAGCCTCGACCAGCGGAGCCAGCCAGCTTGCGCCGACGGTCGTGGAATACCCGTAGCCCGTGATGTAAAGATAGGCATGAAAAATGCCGTCCACTACAATGTAGTCCCGGCTTTTGGTGTCCACGCTCGTAGGCGAGAGAATATCCAAGATCGTTGTTGAGCCAGCCTCCAGCTCGCTCAGATCCGGCGTTTCCTCGCCGAACAGCAGACGCTTGAGAAACGGCTGCTTCTTCGGCTGCTCCTCGATAATCTGCTCCTGCTCCGTCGGCAAGCCGGGCGGCGGGGCGGTTTTGTTCTTGCGGTTCTTTTTCAAGTGGATCACACTCCTTGAAATGGTTTATGATTGCTTTTGTTCATAGAAAATTCAGAACGGAATTGTTCGGTATCGTGTTGATTTTTTGCATTATGTCGCATATAATATGCGTGAATCGAAAGATTCTCAGCAGGTGTTTCGCCGCCTATATCCCAAGCGCGAGGCGTTAATGATGTAGCTGGCTTGGGCGTAAGTTCTTTGGGCCACCGCAGGCGGGAAGAATTTCCCGCCATTTTTTATAAGCGCATGGTGAAGACCTCAGTTCGTGACGGCTTGACAATATATCATAAAAGGAATATACTAATAGTGGGCAGATAAAAGGTGCATATATGTTTGAAATTGAGTTTTATCAACTACCGAATGGAACAAAACCGGCGGAGGAGTTTCTGGATTCGCTAGATACAAAGATGCGCGCAAAGGCCTTGCACAGTCTTTCGATTTTAGAGGAATTCGGAAATCAACTGCGTGAGCCATATTCCAAACAGTTAGAAGACGGTCTGTTTGAGCTTAGGATCAAATTTGCGAGTGACATTTCCAGACTATTTTATTTCTTTGTGGTCAATCATACGATCGTTATTACAAATGGATTTGTAAAAAAGACCACGAAAACCCCAAAATCAGAACTGATACTTGCCCGTAAATATAAGGCAGACTATGAAAGGAGTCATTACTATGAGTGATTTCAAGAATTATCTTGCACAGCAAATGGAAGATCCTGCGTTTGCTGCTGAATATGAAGCGCAGCGGCCAGAATACGAAGCGATTCGCGCGGTGATCGCTGCGCGGCTTGCCTGTAATATGACGCAGAAAGAGCTTGCTGAAAAGACCGGGATCCGGCAATCCAATATCAGCCGGATCGAAAACGGCTCTGCAAGTCCCACGATCGATACACTGGCAAGAATTGCGGCTGGGCTCGGAAAGCAGTTAAAAATTGACTTTGTCTGAATTGAATCCTACCCATTCAGGAGGAACGGAGAAATCCATTCCTCTTTTTCATTCTCCATACACCCCATGTACCTCTGTTGTCATGTCAAACACGCCCTCCGGCAGCTTGACGCGCAGGCTCGTGCCTTTGTTGATGAGCTCGTACAGGAGCTTCAGCACGAAATCGTCTGTGTAGCGTGGCTCTAAGACCTCCAGTTCGCAGATATCCAGATACCGCCGCGCCGTGTCCGCTTCTTCGTTCAGGCGCTGGATGATGCCTTTGACGGTGTTGCGCTTGGCGCGCATTTTCGCCTCATACTGGAACACCAGAAAGAACCGGTGCCTAATAGACTCGCTGGCGATACCGAGGCCGATCTTTTCAATATTGTCCTCGATCTCCGCGCGGCAATTTTCACTTTCCTCGGTTTTCTGGAACTGCCGCATCTGCTCGACGTATTCGCTCGTATCCGGCGGGAGCGTGCGCACCTCGCAGCTCATGCTGTCCGGTGCAATCTTCAGGTATGCGGCGTAGGACGTGATGATATTTTGCTGGTCGGACGGAGATTTCAGATAAAAATTGACCGGCAGCACCTCAAGGATCTTGATAAACCGGTTGTCCTTCGTGATGACCACACCGCCGATAATATTCTTGACCGGCAGCCACGCCTGAATGCTGTCACGATAGGTCGCGCCGCCGTGACTGGTCGGCGCGGCTGTGCCGAAAATGGCGTCCTTCATGCTCATAGACGCACCTCCCCGCGGTAAAAGATCATGCGCCGGTGCTTGCGCCAGTTTATCCACGCTTTGAGCCATCTGGTAAGGCTATCGCCGCCGATGCCAATGAGCGCAAAGCCGCCCACGGGGACGAGAATCGCCATTGTGACGATGATCTTCGGCATAAGCGTCAGCGGCAGAAGCGCCAGACAGAGAAAGAGGATGGGAATGCACAGAAGAACCGTTTCGACTGCGTTGCGAATTTCAAACACGCCGAACAGCTTGCCCGCGTCCGTAAAATTAACGGGGATGTGATAGGTTTCATAGCTCATATTCGTATTCTCCTACACGCTCCATCAGGCTGTTTTTGCAGGCGGTATATTCTTGCTGCAATGTATCAAGTTTTTCTCCGCGCTGGGCAATGATCGTTTCAAAGCCGCTCTGGATTTTCTGTACAGTCTCCGCCGACGGTTTGTTTTCGCTCAGCTCCAGTTCGCTGATTCGCTGCGCGGATACGCCGCAGGCCCGGCCAAGCTCGACCATGCTGACATGGTGCCGCAGGCGGAGAATGCGGAATTTTCTGACCTTCATAGGCCCTCCTTTAGTCGTCATATTGTATGTACGGGATCTTGCACCAGCCCTGCCAGCCGCGCCCTTCAACCTTTGTGCGCACCACGCCGTACTGCGTGCCCATCGCTTCAATGGCATAGCCGTTCCCGACGTAGACGCCCCAGTGTCCCTGCTTCCAAAGACCAAGTCCAACGATATCGGGCATCGTGTCCATGCCGCCGTACTCCGTGCCGTTTTCCTTAGCAGAAGCATACATCTGATCTGCGGTATAGTCCGGCATCCCGTTTGTATTGTAGTCAATGGTCAGTGTGTCGGGATTCAGCCAGCCGTAGCCTTTGAGAAGGCCCACGCAGTCCGTTGTGCGTCGGCCAAGCCAGTGTTCGCGGATAAATGCCTCCGATGCGCCGATGTCCGGATACTGCTCCAGCTTGTATTGGAGCATGGATTCCGTCAGGACGGTTCCAAACGTCCCCCACACATACCCCCAGCCGTGTTCCCACGCCTGTATCGCATAGGCGGCGAGATCATGGTTGTTTTTTGTGCGCGGATTTGTAAAACCGGAGATATCAATGGTGTTGTCGGCGCTGCCGCCGCTCTCCGCGCCGCCTCCGCCGCCACCGGGCGAAGGTTCGGTCGGACCGGTATAGCCGGTATCGCCCGCATAGCTGGGCTTATAGGCTTCAAATTTGTCTTTGTATTTGCCCAGCGCGTCGCTCTCATAGATCGTCTCAAACAGTGCGCCTGCCCACGTTTTTGCATCCTCATCGAACTCCAGATCATCCATGAGCTTGTCTTTATCGAGCGGCTGGAAGATGATACGGAGGACAGTCTGGTTGCCGGAGGATTCCAGCCGCGTCGTGTGCTTGAGATTGGAGATCAGAAGTGACTGGACCTCCTCCGGCTTCATTTCTGACAAGTCCTGCTTGTGGGCAACGGAATTGATGGCGATATACCAGCAGAGGTCTTCTTCATCAAACTTGCTGGACACACGGATCTCATCAATCGTGACGCCCTGATTCTCATACGCGGCAGCTTCGCCGGTAATAATGGCGTCCTGCTGCGTCTTTTCAAAGTCCTCCAACGATAGATACGCGCCGCCGATGGAAAGCGCCTGCTCCCGCATGGTGATCTGCGGGTCCTTTTCGGACGTTTCGTAGCCGAAAAACATATTTGGCATCGCGGAGATCACGAACATTGGGATCACGATGACGGCAATGACGAAGCCGACGGCAAGCTTGATGATCGTTGGCAGGAGCTCCTTCGCAGCGGCGGCAGCCGCGCCGTGAAGCCCTCCTGCGATCGCCGCCCGCACGATGTTGACAGCTGCCTTGACCACGCGCGCCGCATTCGCCATGACCTCCGCAGCGGAGCGGCGGTTCCGGTCATTCATCCGATGCCACCTCCTGCGTGTTCTCTTGCGGGCGCTTCGTCGTCTTCTGCGAGGCTTCATGCAGATCGAGATGCGACGGAATGGATTCCGGGGTTCTGCCGGTCAGCGGAACAAACGGCTTCTTGACCGTCTTTTCCGCAGCGGGCTTCTGCGCCGCCGATGCTGCTTCCGTGTTGATCCCAACTGCCGTGGGCGCGATTCCTGCGGTACCGGGGCGATGGTAGAGCGTCTGCTCCTTCTTCTGCGGCTCCGGCTGTGTACCGACCCTGCGTTCCTGCGGTACCGGACGCTTGGCGGATGATTCTGCTGCAGGGTTTCTTTGCGGCCCGCGCGATTCCTGCGATACCGGAGCCGGTGCGGTCATGCTGCCCATAGCTGCCGGTTTTCTGCTCTGCCGTTCGGAAGGAAAACCAGAGGGAGCTTGTGTGCCAGTCTGCGGTATCGGCTTTTCTGCGCTGCCGCTTTGTGCGGGAATTGGGCGCTGCGAAGCGTGCTGTCCTGCCGGACGCGCTGCATCAGGCCGCGTGGTCGAGCGCGGAGGTGTACCAGCTTCGCGGTTGGAAGACGGCGCTGCCGGAGATACCGGCGCTGCAGGCGCAGAATGCTCCCGATTTGTAGAGCGGCCATCCATACGGACTCCGCTGGACGGCTGCACCGTGCCGCCGGACTGCTGGGCAGAAACATGGTTCTGCTGCGTGATCTGGGTGTTTCCATTCGTGGAAACGCGCGTCGTCTGCTGCACGGGCTGGGTATAACGCCCGCCGATGGACGTGCGCTGCGTTCCTGCCGTACCGGGCGCTGGCGTATTCTGCGGACTGCCCGGTTGCTGCGGCCGCGCACCAGTTCCTGCGGTATCGCGGGCGGGTGCGGAATGAGAATCTGGCTGTTTTCCTGTCGTACCGCTTGGTGCAGATGTTGACTGTACGCCGCTGTGCGGCGCGGACAGATTTCCTGCCATGCCGAACCGCGGAGAAGCAGGCGAAGCCGGATGATCTGCTGCTGGCTGCGCGCCTGCCATGTTTGGAGCTTGCACAAAGGTACTGCGCTGCTGAACGGATTCTGCTTGCGTATTTCGTACCTGGCTGCTGTTCGGATGGTTTGGCATTCCTGCGCTGCCGACAGGCTGTGCCGGGTTGCGCGGTGTGGCAGACAGCGATGCAGGATTGTTTGGCACTGCATTTGGCGCGGCCGCATTCGGTGCGCCTCGCTGTGTGTCAGTCGGCTGCACAAAGGTGCTGCGCTGTTGTGCAGTCTCGGCCTGTACGGTCTGCCCCTGTGCGTTGCTGCTGTGATACGACTTTCCTGCGGAACCGGTCGGCTGAACGGTAGTGCGCGGTGGATTTTGGCCTGCCGTTTTTCCTGCCGCACCGAACGAAACCGCGCCAGCATGATTCTGTACCGATGCGCTGCTGCGCGGATGGGATTCCGACTGGGAATGTACGGCCTGTTCCTGCTGCGTATTCTGTGTGACCGCGCCGCCCATGACAGGCTGCGAAGCTCCTGCGGGACGATACGGCGCACCGGGCGAGGTTTTTGCTGCCGTGGGCGCTGCATGGTTCTTCGGCGCTGCCATGTGGCCCGGTGCACGTCTGGTGCCGGGCGGCACGGCAGTTTTGCGCGTAGAGTTGGGCTGCTTGCCGGTGTCAGCAGGCGCGGCTTGTGGGAATGCGCCCGCCATCTTTTCGGCGGCGGATTGTACGGTATCCGTCTGTGCAGCAACCGTCTGAGCCGAAATAGATTCTTGATTGAATGCAGGATTCGCGCTGTTTTGCTGCGCAGACGTGCTATGATGATAGCCGTTTGCGTGCGAGGGCGCATTGACATTGGAAGCGCTGCCAGCACCGCCAGAGCGCGGTCCGGTCGGTGCATTCGGCTTGGAATTTCCGCTGCCGCTGCGCGGCTGATTGCCGTTCCTGCCGATGGTATGTGCCGCATTGGACACCATTGAGCGAACGACCATCATTGTCATCGCGCCGGGGAAGCCGCGGCCTAATGGATCGCCCGTCATGGCAGGATTCAGGCCGATGCGCGCAAGGATACTGTCTGCCTTCTTCGCTACCTTGACGATGGTAACGACCAGTACCATCCATGGCAGCACGTCAAGGCCGCTCGGATAGTACGACAGCACAGATAAAAGCATCTTGACGAACATCACGTTTGTCGCCATGAGCAGACACATCGAGCCGAACATCCGGCACCAGCCATTAAAAATGTCCGACGTATTCCGGCTTCCGCCCATACCAAAGGCCAGCGGCGAGGTGATTGTCAGCACGGCGAGGATAAAATACCGCTCTGCCATTTCCATAATGAGTTTGAACGTCTGAAACATGACGATGATGCCGCAAATCACGACAAGCAGCCAAGAACCGGTCAGACCGCCGAAGGAGGCTTCATCCGCAAATGTAATATCCACGGCGTCCGGCATTTGCAGAAGCTCGATGACAGTTGAGGTCATGTTCAGCCCCAATTCACAAATCTGCGGGCTTGCCACCAGCAGAAACGAAAAGGCAAACGTCCGTGTGAACAGCAGTTTCGGGTCTTCGGCATCAAAGCCAAGTCCCGCCGCCATGCCGCGTGTGGCCTGAAAGACAAGGTTTCCGATGAGCAGCGCCCAGCCGACGCCAAGCATGATCTGCCGGATGGTGTCGATGATGGGAATGTGCTCCCGCAGATACGCGAAATCCAGACTCATGAGGTCAAACAGCACGGACGCAAAATACTCCCAGCATTCCAGGATCAGGCCATAGATCCATTCGATAAAGCCCTGAAAGAGCAGTTCCAGCAAGCGGCCCGCACCTCCTTTTCCACCGGATGATTATGTTTAGCCTTGGATCGTTGCAAGACCCTGAAACAGCGGCGCAACATAGGCGATGAACGCGCCGATGCCGTTGATGACCGCCCACGCGATCCAGATGCGGCGCAGCCAGTCCCACGCCTGATCGACCTTGTGCTGATTATTGGAGAGCTTTGCGCCGACGACCGCGACGGCGGACATCAGACCGGCCAGCACCGTACTGATGCCTGCAATTTTGCTGTAAACGTCCACGATGATGCGGTTTGCCGCCGTCCACATATCTTCGACAGCAAACGCCTGCACACAAAACAGGCTGACGCACAGCAAAAGCAGCAGGCAGAGTGTATAAAAACGATATAGCTTTTTCATTGATTCCTCCAAAAAAGAAGCGCAAACCTGAGAACGGAAGACCCGTTCTCAGGTTTTTGATTATTCACCGCCCCATTCCAGCACAAAGACGATGGAGAGGACCTCCTGCTCTGTGACCGCTTTGGATACGGCGCTGACAACGGCATCATAGGAGATCGGGAGCTTGCCGTTTTCTGCAATATCCCATGGCCCACGCAAAATGAGCGTTTCTGTATCGCCGGTTTTTGTCGTCACGGAATCGTTGATCTTGAAACCAAGCTGTTTCGCATCGACTTTAGCGTGCGCCATATCGGTATCAAACGGAACAAGCTGCCAGCCGTTTTTGGTGGAAATTGAAACGCTGGATACAATGACCTCGCCGGTAGAACCGTTGATAATTTCTGCTGCGCCGGTGTGAACCTCGCCGTTTTCATCGACCGTTAAAGGAAGGACAACAGGCACCGTGACCGAGAAAACTTCGGTGATCTCCCATTGGGCGTAATACGTTTTATCTGCGGTTTCCGTGAAAGTGTCATTCGCCGTTACTTGTGTACCGCCGGTCGCTTCGGTGAACCAGCCTAAAAATTCTGCATTTTTGCGCGTCGGCTCGGTCGGCAGCACCAGCTTTTCACCGTAGATCTGTTCGGTCGTTTCCGAACGTCCGTCACCCAGATTCCATGTTACAACGTATTTGTTCGCTTCAAATTGCGCATAGAACGTCTGGCTGGCGGTGATTGCCGTGACCGTAGTATAGAGCTTGCCGCCTGTTTTTTCGGTATACCAGTTCTTGAATGTGTGTCCGGTTTTCACAGGAGAAGTGCTGGGCGCGGCCGGCACGGAATTCGGCTTTACAGTTTCACTGAACGATGCTTTTCCATTGATCGTGCCGCCGTTGCTGCCTGCGTCCCAAGTGACCGTCAGGCTGACGGTCGCACCGCAATCGTCGCATTTGCCGTCGCCGTTCACGTCGACGTGGTTCGCATATTCCTCGCTGGAATCACCACAAGCGGAGCAGGTTTTCGTGCGCTTGTGCTGCGTATCATCGGCTTTCGCCCACGAACCATAGGAATAGCTGTGATCTGCATAATCATAGGTAGATGCGCTGCAGGACGTGCAGGTTTTTGCACGTCGGTGCTGCGTATCACTGTACTTGCTCCATGCGCCAGTGGAATAGCTATGATTTCCGTATTCCGTTGTGGAGTACCCACAAGTGCGGCAGGATGCTGTTCGGCTGTGCTGACTGGAGGAAGAATTACTCCAGGAGCCATAACTCATGCTGTGCGAAGCGTAGTCATAGTCTGTCGCGCCGCAGTTCCGACAGGAACCAGTGCGCCGGTGCTGACTGGACGAATACTGCTCCCAGCTTCCATAACTGTAACTATGGCCACTGGAGTAGATCGTTTCACTCTTGGACTGCCCGCAAGCACAGCTATAACTGCGATACCCGTTGCTGGTACAGGTGGCCGCCTGCTGGCTCTGCAACACCCATGTATGGCTGCCGCAATCCGGGCAGGTGCCCGACCCATAAGCACCGGATCCGTGGCTCTTGGTAGTGTATGTGCCTAAATATTGAACGTAATGGCAGCTATTGCATTCATTATAGTTGGCATGACCACGCGAGGAGTGTGCGACTTCGACGTATGTTCCTTGGAATGAATACTTCCCACACGACGGGCAGTTGCCGATAATCGAGCCAGTTGAGGTGACGGAAATGCCCGGCGCACTCATGATGCCAACGGCTGCGGGGGTATCGGAATATATGCCGTACAAATCGTAGAAGTATTTGTTGTTCCGATTGGAGCCGGCCCAATCATAATCGTAGAACGGCACCGACGATTTGGGATACCCGATGATATAGCCGATATAGAGTGTATCGCCGCTGTCGTTTTCCCGCCAGAAGGCTTCTTCGCCGATGGATTCCAGAATGTCCTCTCCGTAATAGATCGTGAGCGTGGATAGCTTCGGGCAGTTGTAAAAGGCGTGTTTGCCAATCGTCGGCGTGGTGCTGGGGATTTCGGCTGTGGTCAGATGGACACAGTCTTCAAACCAGTACGCAAGGTCAGCGATATGCAATGCGTCCATATCATCAAACCAGACCTGCGTGATCTGATCCCGGACA
>ERZ773165.1671-NODE-1671-length-12711-cov-7.132901_pt1 | contig 12711 bp, 9 predicted proteins | sample MGYA00581003_ERZ773165 | MGnify/ENA primary metagenome ERZ773165 (study PRJEB29015, sample SAMEA2737817) | human gut metagenome | biome: human gut; feature: human-associated habitat; material: faeces | place: China | collected 2012 ... | reverse complement strand
CCGCCCTGCAGGTAGCAGGTGTACGGCTCACGCAGCGGGCCGTCGCAGGAAAGCTCGATGGTGCTGCCCTGTGTAAAGCTGCCGCTTGCCATGACCACCTCATCAGTATAGCCCGGCTCCGGAGAAGGTTCCGGGGCGGCATAGCTGTCCACGGGGCTTGCAGCCTGAATGCCCTGACAGAAGCCGATGAGCGCATCCGCAGTGCCTGCATCAAAGCAGGTGACGATGTCGTTGTGGTCGTCGCAGTAGCGCGGCACTGGATTCTTGCCCAGCAGCTCCAGCATACACTGGGCGTAAATGGCGGTCTTGATGGCCTCGCACACCACGCCGGGCGCATAGTAGAAGCCCAGATACATATCACGGGGCGTTTCCAGCGTGCAGCCCAGATCCTTGCCGAGACCGGGCGCATTCAGGCGGTAAGCGCACAGCTCCACAAGGTCTTTGCGGCCCGCAATGTAGCCGCCGGTGGGAGCGATGCCGCCGCCGGGGTTCTTGATCAGGCTGCCCACCACAAGGTCTGCGCCCATCTGACAGGGTTCCTGCGTCTGGGTGAACTCGCCGTAGCAGTTATCCACAAAAATAATGATGTCCGGGTTTGCGGCGCGGGCGGTATCCGCAATTTTTCGGATCGTTTCCAGATCAAAGGCATTGCGCTGCAGATAGCCGCGGCTGCGCTGGATGTGGCACACCTTTGCACCGGGGGCCTTTTGGGCGATCAGGTCATAATCCGGGGTGAAATCGGCTTTCAGCGGAACTTCATCGTACCGGATGCCGTAATCCATCAGGGTGCCGGTGCCCCTGCCCTTGCCGTCCAGACCGATCACGCCTTCCAGCGTATCGTAGGGACGGCCGGTGGCGGCCAGCAGGGTGTCCCCTGCCCGCAGCAGGCCGAACAGCGCCACAGCCAGCGTGTGGGTGCCGCTCTGGAACTGGCTGCGCACGAGGGCATCCTCTGCGCCCATCACCTCGGCAAAAATCTGCTCCAGCTTTGCGCGGCCGGTATCCCACAGGCCGTAGCCGGTGGTGCCCAGCATATCGGTGGAGGACATCTGGGTATCCGCAAAGGCTTTCAGCATTTTGAGCTGGTTAAAATCGCGGATCTCCTCCATATGGCGGAAGTAGGGCTGGCACAGCTCCATAGCCTTTTCGTCCAGCGCCAGAACTTCGGGTTTGTAATTGAAAAAGTGGTTCAGCATTGACATTATAACGGTTCCTTAATTTATGATTTGGGATAAAGCTTACATGAATTGACGCGTCGGCAGCTTTCTCCTCGGACACGATTCGGGCCATTCCATCGCCCGCCCTATTGCCCTGCGGGCAACAGGGTCCCACCCCAGCGGACGGTCCTCAGAGAAACTTCCGACGTGTCAGCCGACAAACTACGATGGCACATAACGAATATACTCCGCAAGCTTTTCAAAGCCAAGCCGGGTATAAAAGTGCACCCGCTCCGGGCTGCAGAGAAACACCGGGTGCTCTCCCTTGGCGGCAAGCTCGTTCGCCATCTGCACAATGAGCCGCCCGCCGATGCCCTTGCCCCGCAAAGGCTGGGCTGTCTGCCCGCAGGCCATGTAGGCCTGCCTGTTCGCAAGGGCATAGGCCCCTACCGTGCAGATCGTTTCACTTCCCTGCCGCAGCGCCCACACAAGGGCTTTGCCGCGGGTGCGCTTTGTGCAAAGCTCGGAGTAAAAGTCCTCCTGCTTTGCCGTATCCGCCGGGTAGAGCGCCCGTGCCACATCCATGGCAGAGGGTTCTCTGTCAAGGGTCAGTCCGGCCCAGAGCGTCTCGTCTGCAGCGGGCAGCGGCAGAGCCTTGCCGGGTGCAAGGCCGAATACAGTCAGCGTTTCAGCTTTGCACCACCCGGCAGGCGGTGGGCATTCGTTTTCGTCTAAAATGATGCTCTCACACCCGCAGAAAGCCAGAAAGCTGGCCAGCTCTTCCGGGTTTGCGTGCCCTGCTGCCCATGCGGTACTGCCGCTGAGTTCCAGCGCCAGTGTAGGTCCTGCGTAGAATCGCCACGGCTGGCTTTTGCTAAAAAGGGCAAGATCCAGCGGCAGGGTCGCCCCCAGCACCCATTTCCCCCCGCAGGCATTTAAAAAGCGGGCGCGGTGGGCTTTTGTGCTGACCTGCGCGATCACTTCAGCTCGTTGACGATCTTCTTGAACTCGCGGCCACGCACCTCAAAGTTGGGGTACAGATCAAACGATGCGCTGGCCGGGGACAGGATGATGATGTCACCGGGCTTTGCGCAGGCACGGGCCAGCTCCACAGCGTGCTGCATGTTGTCGGCGTGCTGGATGGGCAGCTCTGCTTCGTTGAAGTTCGGGTCCTCGCGCACAGCCTTTTCGATGCGGGGGCCGGTGGCACCCATCAGCACAAGGTTCTTCACGTGGGCCACCACTTCCGGTGCCAGCGGCTCATAGGGAATGTGCTTGTCGTAGCCGCCAGCGATCAGAATGACCTTCTGGTTAAAGCTGCGCAGACCGGCAATGGTGCGCGTCGGGCTGGTGCCGATGGAGTCGTTGTAGTACAGCACGCCGTCCAGCGTGCGCACCGGCTCAATGCGGTGCTCCACACCGGTAAAGGTGCTGCCCACCTTCTGGATGGCTTCCACGGGCACCTCGCCCCACACGGCAGCGGCAGCAGCCAGCAGGTTTTCAATGTTATGCAGGCCGCGCAGCTTCACGTCCTTCTGGGCCAGGAAGGGGGTCACAACGCCATCCTCGGCCATGCAGAGCATGTTGTCCTCCTTGCGCAGGAAGGCACCGTTGTCGGTATCGTGCAGGCGGGTGAACCACACCTGCTTGCCCTTGCAGTCGGACTGCATGGAACGGCTGATCTCGTTCTCATAGCCCAGCACAGCGCGGCAGGGCTGCTTCTGGTACAGCAGGATGTTGCGCTTGGCATCAATGTACTCCTGCATGTCCTTGTGATGGTCCAGATGGTTGGGGGTAACATTGGTCACCACGGCAATGTTGGGGCTGGAATGCATGCTGATGAGCTGGAAGCTGGAAAGCTCCACCACAGCCACATCCTCGGGAGCCACCTCGGGCAGCATGGGCAGCAGAGCTGCGCCGATGTTGCCGCCCAGATGCACCTTGCGGCCTGCGGCCTCGTAGAACTTGGAGATCAGGGTGGTGGTGGTGGTCTTGCCGTCGGAGCCGGTCACGGCTACGATCTCGCAGGGGCAGAAGTCGAAGAACAACTCCACCTCACTGGTGACCATGGTGCCTGCGGCCATGGCATCCTGCAGGGGCTTTTCAAAGTAGCCCACAAAGCCCGGGGTGCGCATGATGATATCCTGACCCTTGAAGCCATCCAGATAGTTTTCGCCCAGGCTCAGGTCGATGCCCAGCTCCTTGATGGTGGCAGCGTAATCGCCAAAGTCCTCCACGCTCTTTTTCTGGTCGCACAGGGTCACATGGGCACCCAGCTCCACAAACTCCTTGATCAGGGTCTTGTGGCTGACACCGGCACCAATGAAGGCCACTTTTTTGCCTTTGATGAGTTCAATCAGTTTCTGCTGATCCTTCTGCATAAAAACAGTTCCTCCTCCATAATATCGTATTCAGAACGCACCTCAAAACGGGTGCAGAGATGTTTCGCTGTACCATTATAGTCCATTTAGCCGCAATTGGCAACGGAAAAACACCCTTTTTGCCCCAAAAAGCAAGGTAAATTCACAATTCTGCAATTGTATTTTGCCGCTGTTTCTGCTACACTTGTCGAAGCAGAGTTCTTTTTGTATACAAGAAGCCTTTTTTTCGCAAATACCATAGAATGAGGTCATCCCCTTGAAACAGTTCTTCCGTATTACCGCAGCAGTGCTTGCTGCTGCGTTCCTGCTTGCGCTCACCGGCTGCGGCAGCAGTTCCAGTGCGCCAAGCTTTACATGGTTCGTGGATACCATTCCCGCAAACCTCGACCCGCAGGTGGCTTCTGCTGCCCCGGACGTGATCGCCTGCGAGAACCTTTACAGCGGGCTTGTCCGCAAAAAAGTGGATGGCGAGATCGTGCCCGATCTGTCCGAGAGCTGGACGATCTCCTCCGATGGCAAGACCTACACCTTCCAGATCAAGGACGGCCTGACCTACAAGGCCGTCAAGGGCGCTTCCACGGATCACACCATCACTGCCGAGGACTTTGTGTTTGCATTCCGGCGCATATTCCAGCCGCAGACAAATTCCCCTTATGCCGTGGAGTTTGCCGCCCTTGAGAACAGTGCTGCCGTGCTGGCTGGCACAGCCGATGCCAGCACGCTGGGCGTTTCGGCCGCCGGCCCGCTGACGCTGGTGTTCCGCCTGAGTGAAAGGGACGACAACTTCCTTGCCAAGCTCACCCTGCCCGGTGCCATGCCCTGCGATGAAGCATTTTTTGAGAGCACCCGCGGCACCTACGGCCTGACCGCCAAGACCACCCTTTCCAGCGGCAGCTTCTATCTTTACAACTGGACGGCCAGCGGCCTGTTCCTGCGCCGGGATGTCTCCTCCCCCATGATCGGCAGCCTGCGTCTGGTGCAGAACACCGGCAGCACCGGCAAGAGCGCCGCCCAGCTCATTGCAGACGAAAAATGCTCCGCCGCGCTGGACGACACCGGCGAGGATACCTCGCTGCAGTCGGTGGATTACTCCGACACCACCTGGGCACTGCTGTTCAACAGCGCCGAAGATTCTGTATTTGCCGATCAGAAACTGCGGCAGGCGCTTGCCGGCATCGCCCGGGAGAATGTGGATGTGCCCTCTTCCGGTCTGTACACCGCTGCCGAGGGTCTTGTGCCCACCGGCCTTTCCGTGGACGGCATCGATTACCGCAAGTCTGCCGGGAACCCGCTGCCCACCATCACCGACCCCCGTACATTGTACCTGAATGCACGGCAGGGCATGGCCAGCTCGGATTTTTCCGGCGTGACCATCCTGCTGCCGAAGGAAGCCGGCCTGACCGAACTGGCCGAGCAGATCAACGGCGCATGGCAGAAGGACTGTTCCCTTTTCTTCTCGGTGGAAGAGGTTCCGCAGGAGGAGTTCGACAAACGCCTTGCAGCGGGCAGCTACACCATTGCGCTGGCTCCCATCCGCGCCGAAGGCGGCAGCGTATACCAGATGCTGCAGCAGTTCACGGCCGAGGGCGGCGGCCTGACCGGCTGGTCCGACCCCATCTACTCTCAGCGTCTGGCCGAGAGTGCCCAGCAGACCTGCAGCGCCCGCTGTGCCCTGCTGGCCGATTGTGAGCGCCAGCTGCTGGAAGGCTGCGCCGTGGTGCCGCTGCTGGGCCAGAACAGACGTCTGCTGGTGGCGGACGGCATCACCGGCCTTGTGTTCGACCCCTTCACGCCGGTGCTGGACCTGACCGATGCCCAGAAAAACTGACATTCTCCGGCCCTTGACAATCCCGTCCCTCTTTGCTACAATAAATGAGCAACTTGCAGGGTTAGCTCATCCGGTAGAGCGGCTGCTTCCCAAGCAGCAGGCGGCGGGTTCGGGTCCCGTACCCTGCTCCAAAAACAAACGGCAAACCGTGGAATATCGGTTTGCCGTTTTTGCTTACAGCCGCTCCCTGCAAAATACGAAAGGACTCTGCCATGATCTTTGTTCCCCTGCTGCATTACTTCAAATGCAAAAATTCCTACAGCGGCAACGAATACGGCCTGCGATACCGGATGATCCCCGGCAAGCGCACCGTGCCGGACCCGGACGGCGGCGAGGGTGCCGCAAAGGAGGAAAGCATCCTCACCGTGGACTACTGGCCGGACCCCTGGACCATTGAAAAGACCGACCCTGCCCTGCGTGTGCAGAAGGTGTTTCCGCTCACCGACGAGGGCCGGGAGGCCACAGCCGCTTTTTTGCAGGACGCGTTCAATGCCGATCCTGACCGCTGGAAAAACTGTCCCAGCATGATGGACAGCGACCCGTGGGAGCCGCCTGCCGACGAAGCCGAGCCGGACAAGCCGAAGGAATAAAACATGATCTATCGTTTAAAAGAACTCAAGGGCGATACCATTGCAGTGCCGCAGCTGGTGTTTTCCAAACTGGGCATCGCCGAAGAATACAATGTGCGCGTGGCTCTGTATGTGCTGGCGACCGGCATCACCGACCCGGACAAGATCTGTGCCGACCTCAAGCTGCGCAGCCGCATCAGCGCCGAGAGCGCCCTCTCCTTCTGGGCAGGCGCTGGCCTGCTGGAGCGGTACGAAGAGAACGCCGCACCGGGCGAGGAACCCAGCGCCCCCGCACCCATGACCTGGGCCGAGATCGCTGCGGCCAGCCGCACCGACCCCATGATCTCCAGCCTGATCGACTGCGCACAGACCGGCTTTGCCCGTCCGCTGACCCACAGGGAGATGGAAAAGCTGGTCAACCTTTATATGCAGGAGGGCTTTGCGCCGGAGACCGTGATGCTGTGCACCGCCTACGTTGCCAGCACCGGCCGCAGCACCATGGCCGCCGTAGTGCATGAACTGAAGGTGTGGCGCACCGAGGGCGTGGAGACCGGTGAGCAGGCCGATGCCCACCTCAAACTGCTGGCACTGCGCCAGAGCCGCGAGCAGTATGTCAGCGGCCTTCTGAACATCCCGGAAAGCGAGCTGACCCTTGGCGGGCGCAAGGCCATTGCACGCTGGTACGAGGTTTACGGCTACGACGATGCCATGGTGCAGGAAGCTGCCGTGCAGGCCGGGGCCAAGCGCGACCTGTGGTACTGGAACAGTATCCTCAAAACATGGAACGCCAAGGGCCTGCGCACCGTGCACGATGTGCGCAGCCCGGTGGCTGCTGCAGGCGCAAGCCGGAACCTCCGGGTAGACCGCGAAGCCCCCAGCGGCAACGATTTCCTCAAGAACGCTGCCCGCCGCCGTCCGTTGAAAAAGAAGCCGGAATAAGGAGGAGCCATGCGTACCAAAAACGAACTGTATCAGGAAGCCATGCGCACCGTGGCCGCCCGGCGGCAGATGGCCAGAGCCAGAGCCGAGGATGCCCGCGCCGAAGCCGAAGCCGCCATTCCCGCCCTGCGCCATGCAGAAGAAGAGGTGCGGGTGCGGGGCATCCGCTGCGCACTGGCCGGTGCTGCGGGCAAGGACCGCACCGAAGCTGCCGCCGCCCTTGCCGATGCAAAGCAGAAGCTGACCGCCCTGCTGGCACAAAGCGGACGGCCCGCTGATGCACTGGAGCCGCGCTTTGTCTGCCCCAAATGCCAGGACACCGGCAGCGTGAATGGCCGCACCTGTGAGTGCGTGCACAAGGTGATGCAGCAGCTGCGCCGCAAGGAGATCGAGGCGCTGTCCAGCCTGTCCATTGCAAGCTTTGACACCATGGAGCTGCGCTATTACCCGAACCGTGCCGATGAAAAGGTGGGCGGTGCCATCCGCCCTTACATGGCCGATATGCTGGCAGACCTGCGCAGCTACGCGGAAGAGTTTGACCACCACAGCGAGAGCCTGATGCTGTTTGGCAATGCGGGCCTTGGCAAGACCCACGCGGCCCTTGCCATTGCGGGCATCGTGCTGGAAAAGGGCTACGATGTGATCTATGTTTCCAGCCCGGACTTTTTCTCCAAGCTGGAAGGGCTGCACTTTGGTGCAGACCCGGCAGGCGAGGAGGAAACGCTGATGCAGACCGCTGCCGGGGCCGACCTGCTCATTCTGGATGATCTTGGCTCGGAGTTCAACTCCGCCTTCCTCATCAGCAGCCTGTACAGTCTGCTCAACAACCGGCTGGGTGCAAAGCTGCCCACCATCGTCACCACCAACATCACTGACGGTGCTCTGCTGGAAAAGCTGTATACCGAAAAAATTTCCAGCCGCCTTTCTGCCTTTGTCCCCTGCCTTTTTGCAGGCGATGACATCCGCACACAGAAAGCAGCTGAATAAAACAAACGGCAATGCATTTGCATTGCCGTTTGTTTTATTCAAAACTCTAATACAGGGCTCATTTCGTTGCGGCGCTGTGCCTGCACGATGCAGTCCTTCTCCGGCACAACGCCCGCCGCGCCCAGCGTGTTGAACACGGTCTGCAGGGCAAGCGCAGGCGTGTTGTTCTCCTGCGAAAGATGGCACAGCGCAAACTTTTTGCACCCTTCCTGAATGAGTTCCAGCAGCTTTGCCGAGCACTCGTCGTTGGAAAGGTGGCCCCGGGTGCTTTCAATGCGTGCCCGTAAGTAATAGGGGTACGGCCCGCTGCGCAGCATGTGCAGGTCGTAGTTGCTCTCCAGTGCCACAAGGTCGCAGCCGGAAAGCGCCTCGTGCACCGGCGGCGTGAGCACGCCAAGGTCGGTTGCAATGGTCATGGTCTTGCCGTCCGGGGTGTGGATGCGGTAGCCCACACAGGGCACATCGTGGCTGGTGGGAAAGCTCTGCACGCCAAACGCGCCCACATCCTCTTCCCTGCCTTCCAGCTCGTGCAGCTCACAGCTGGCCGGTACGATGCCGTTGCTGTCCAGAAAATCCAGCGTTTCCGCTGCACCGTACACCGGCAGCGTGTTCTTTTTGAGGAAGGTGGAAAGCCCCTTCACATGGTCGCTGTGCTCGTGGGTGACAAGGATGCCGTCGCAGTCACTGGCGGCAAGGCCCAGCGCCTTGAGCGCCGCTGAGGTAGTGCGCACGCCCTTGCCCATATCCACAATGAGATACCGCTGCCCGCAGCGCACCACACTGCTGTTGCCGGAGGAACCCGAATATAACGAGATGAATTCTGCCATGAAAAACCTCTGATACACTCAAAAACAGCCCGCCGCATATGCAGCAGGCTGTTTGCTTTTTATAAGTTACAGTGCCTGATCCAGTGCAGCGGGCATACGCTCCACCTTGCTGATGTCTGCACCCAGACCGCGCAGCTTTTCCACGATATTCTCGTAGCCGCGCTCGATGTGGCCGATCTCCTCGATCTCACTGGTGCCGTCTGCTATCAGCGCAGCCACCACCATGGCAGCGCCTGCACGCAGATCCAGTGCGCGCAGCGGTGCAGGGGTGAGCTTATCCACGCCCTCAAACACAGCCACCTGACCGTCCACCTGCACGTTGGCACCCATCTTGCGCAGCTCGTCCACATAGCGGAAGCGGTTATCCCACACGCTCTCGGTCACGGTGCTGGTGCCCTTGGCCACGCTCAGCAGCACGCCCATCAGGGGCTGCATGTCGGTGGGAAAGCCGGGATGCGGCATCGTGTTGATCTTCAGCGGCAGAATATCGCCGGTGCGGCGCACACGCACAGCATCGTCAAATTCTTCCACCTCCACGCCTGCACGGCGCAGCTTTTCGGTAATAGGTTCCAGATGCTTGGGGGTGACGTTCTTCACCAGAACATCGCCGCCGGTGGCAGCAGCAGCCACCATGTAGCTGCCAGCCTCGATCTGATCCGGGATGATGCTGTAGGTGCAGCCGTGCATCTTTTCCACGCCGCGCACCTTGATCACATCGGTGCCTGCGCCGCGGATGTTCGCACCGCACATATTCAGGAAGTTTGCCAGATCCACCACATGGGGTTCCTTGGCACAGTTTTCCAGAATGGTCTGGCCCTTGGCCATTACAGCGGAGAGCATACCGTTCATGGTAGCGCCCACGCTGACCTTATCAAAGAAGATGTGTGCACCGTTCATCTCCTTGGCGCGCACGGTGATCATGCCGTAGTCCACGCTGTCCTCTGCGCCCAGAGCACTGAACACCTTCAGGTGCTGGTCAATGGGGCGGGGGCCGAGGTTGCAGCCGCCGGGCATGGCCACCTGAGCCTTGCCAAAACGGGACAGCAGTGCGCCCAGAAAGTAGTAGCTGGCGCGCATCTGGCGGGACAGGTCGTCCGGGACGTTGGTGCCGTTCAGATGAGTGGTGTCGATCTCGTAGGTGTTGCGGTTGATCATTTTGATCTGTGCACCCAGAACGCTGAGGATCTTCAGGCTCACCGCCACATCACTGATATCCGGCAGATTCTCGATCACACAGACATCCGCTGCCAGAATGGTTGCAGGTAGGACGCCCACTGCCGCATTTTTGGCACCCGAAATGGTAACTTCGCCGTGCAGGGGCTTGCCGCCCGTAATAACAAATTTCTCCAATTTTATGATCTCCTTGTCGGAGGCCCGCAGCCGCAGGCCTGTTAAGGTTCCTGAAAGCATTTTCCATAAAAGCTGCCTGATGTGCATGGGCCATAAGGCCGTACACGTACAGCTATCTTATTATACACAACTTTCACAAAAAAGCAAAGCCCCGTTTGGTGTTGTTTTATTATTTTCTGTTTTGCCCATTTTCGCGCAGGATATTCCAAAATTTTGATTTCTTTTTCAGGTATTTTACAAAAAACAGATACATTGCTGTTGCGCTTTCTTTACCAGATGTGGTCTTCGCACCGAGTCTCAGTGATCCAGCCCAGCTGGTAGGCAGCCACCAGCTGCTTGAGGTCGTGCACACGCTCCCGCAGCACCTCGCCCTCGTCGGTGTCCTCCACGAGAATGCGATGATTTTCGGTCTCCAGAATGTTTTTCTGGGAAATGATATCCAGATTATCCTTCACCGCTTTCTCGGCACTTTCAAAGGGCTGATGGGTGCGCAGGGACATGGTGCGGCTGGAATACACCAGCGTGTAGCCCGCAATGCCGGTCTTTTCGTGGTAGGCACGGCAGAAGCCGCCGTCGATCACCACCAGCCGTCCGCCGCCCTTGATGGGGCTTTCGCCGTTCTTTTCCCGCACCGGCACGTGGCCGTTGACGATGTGGCTGGCACCGGGCAGGCCAAACTCGGCCAGAATGCGGCGGCAGACGGCCTCATCGTTATACCATGTATAATAGGGGTCCTTCACCTCGGTGTGGGTGGAAGCGTCCTCTACATAGAGCCGCTCGAAGGTGGTCATGGCACTGCGGCCAAACAGCGGCGAAAGCTTGCCGCACCACAGATACCACAAAAAATCCTGTCCGCTCTGGCGGGCAGCGCTGCCTTCCGGTGCATAGTAGCCCCGGCGGGCGCGGGCATCGCAGTAGTCCATCAGTGCGCGGCCGGAGTAGCGGTGGCCCTCAAAGCGCTCCATGGCAAAGGTGCCGCGGCTGGTCATGGGCACAGCGCCATGGTAGAGCAGGTTGCCGTTCTCAATGTGGTACACGCTGCCCTTTGCATAGAGAAATTCCACATGCTGCTGCAGTTTTTCGCTCTGGCGGAAGGACTGCACCAGCTTGCGCAGCACCAGCTGTTCATCCGGGTGCAGTGCGGCCGGGTCGGCGGGGTCCACCGTGGGGAACGAGGTATCCCGCAGCGGATACTCCTTTTCGCCGATCTTTACCGTGTGCTTTTCCCAGTCGATGCGGCGCAGATAATCTCGCTCCTGCATCTGGAAGTCCGGGTTGCGGTCGATGACATGGCACTCCAGCTTGAACATCAGAATGCTGATGGCCTTGTGCATCACAGCACAGCGGTGCAGCATTCCCCTGGTGTAGGGGCCGCGGGCCGCATCGGTATGAGGCATCCAGATGGAAAGATCATCATTGCCGTAGAACTGCTCGGCCATGCGCTGCAGATGGCGCAGGTTGATGCCGTAGCAGTCCTCCAGCATTCCGTGGTTATGATAAGCCAGCGTGGTCTTGAGCACCGTGCAGATGCAGATGGGGCTGCCCGCAGCGGCACCCATCCATACTACATCGTGGTTGCCCCACTGGATATCCACATTGTGGTGGCGCATGAGCAGATCGAGGATGATATCCGGGCGTGGGCCGCGGTCGAACAGGTCGCCCACGATGTGCAGCTTGTCCACTGCCAGATGCTTGATCAGCTCACACAGCCGCACGATAAAGCGGTCGGCGCGGCCATTTTCAATGATGCTGCCCACGATCTGGCCGTAGTACAGATCCTTGTCGTGATCCTCAAAATGGGCGTGGAGCAGCTCGTCCAGAATGTAGCCGCAGCTGGCAGGCAGGCATCTGCGCACATGGTCGCGGGTATGCTTGGAGGACACCAGACGGCAGATATCAATGAGCCTCAGCAGCGTTTCGGTGTACCACTGATCCAGCGCTTCCTCGCTGGTACAGCGTGCCTTGAGCTGGGGCAGCTTTTCGTTGGGGTAATAGATCAGCGTTGCCAGCTCGGCGCGGGTATGCTTCGGCACAGTATCGCCCAGCACCTGATCCACTTTTTCGCGAATGACACCGGAAGCGGAATTCAGAATATGCACAAAAGCTTCATTCTCGCCGTGCAGGTCGCTCATGAAGTGCTCGGTACCCTTGGGCAGCTTGAGCAGTGCCTGCGTGCTGATGATCTCGCTGGCTGCCGCCGCCTGCGAAGGATAATCCCGCGAGAGCAGGGTCAGGTACTTGAGATTATCGCGGATCTCATCGGTTTCGGTGCGCATGGTCTCCTCCATCACAGCGTTCTCTCCGCCGCAGTCCGCCACACGGACCTTGCAAAGATGTTGCTTTCCATATGTATTATTTTTTCCTTATCTTATAGTATAGCACGTCCGGGGCGAAAAGTGGTATACTGGGGCTGACAAACTTTCAGCAAAGGACTTTGGATATTATGCCGAAAAGCGATTTCGTCTCCGTTCCCTCTTCCTGCACCCTCTGCCCGCGCCGGTGCGGGGCCGACCGTGCTGCCGGACGCACCGGTTTCTGCGGCGCGGGCGGCACCTTAAAAGCAGCCCGCGCTGCCCTGCACTACTGGGAGGAGCCATGCATCAGCGGCACAAAGGGCAGCGGCACGGTGTTCTTTTCCGGCTGCACCCTCAAGTGCTGCTTCTGCCAGAACTA
>ERZ773165.1669-NODE-1669-length-12726-cov-22.517875_pt1 | contig 12726 bp, 7 predicted proteins | sample MGYA00581003_ERZ773165 | MGnify/ENA primary metagenome ERZ773165 (study PRJEB29015, sample SAMEA2737817) | human gut metagenome | biome: human gut; feature: human-associated habitat; material: faeces | place: China | collected 2012 ... | reverse complement strand
TGCAGAAGGAATTGGGTTGGGAGCCATCTCTCCAGTTTGAGGAGGGTATCGAGGAAACGGTAAAATGGTATCTCGATAACCAGGAATGGATGGACAACGTAACTTCTGGTGACTATCAGAAGTATTATGAAGATATGTACAAGAAGGAATAACTTGTAATCGATGGCATGACACAAACATCTGCTAATTTTTCGTTTTTAAGATATTGTCTTGGATGCAAGGCAGACCCGAGTATAGTCGTCGCCAAAATAGATTGGCGACAACTATATACTTTCGCATCTAAACAAGCAATTATAGAAATTTGTTTTGATGGCATTGAACGACTGGGAGAAGAGTATCCTGAGGAGTTAAAGCAGAATCCGATAGGGAGGGAGCTGCTGATGACTTGGATGGGGAAGGCGCAACAGATTCGCAGACAGAACATGAAAGTGAATGTGGTTGCAAGCAAGCTCTATTCCATGCTTAGAGAAGATGGACTGAGGTGCTGCATTCTAAAAGGTCAAGGGAATGCCTTGATGTATCCGAATCCGTATTCAAGAAATCCTGGGGATATTGATGTTTGGATTCATGCAAGTAGGGAAAGAATTATGGAGTATGCACGAAAGAAGTTTGAACTGGAGGATGATATCAGGCTGCAGCATCTGGAGACTTCATTAAATGGTGTACCTGTTGAGTTGCATTTCTTTCCATGCTCTATGAATAATCCTCTTTATCATGCCCGATTGCAGAAATGGTTCAAGCGGAATGCGGATCTGCAATGCTCAAATGTTGTTTGCCTGCCAGATGGTATTGGAGAAATTGCTATACCAACGACGGCATTTAATGTGGTTTATCAGCTGACGCATCTATATCACCATTTCTTCGATGAAGGGATTGGAATGAGGCAAATCATTGACTATTACTTTGTCTTAGTAAAGAGTGAAGAACGAAGTGTGAAGAATCTGACGGCATTGCAGCAAGAGCTGAAATATCTTAGCTTGTGGAAGTTTGCTGGGGCGGTGATGTATGTGCTGCATGAGACATTGGGACTATCTGAAGAAAAGATGATTGCTCCAATGGATGAAAAGCGAGGAAAGTTGTTGTTAGCAGAAATACTGAATGGTGGCAATTTCGGACAGCATTTCACCAAGTATGGGCATTTCACTCAACAAGGCATGGCAAAGAAATACTTCCTGAAGATATGGAGAAATATGCACTTCGTGCGATATTATCCAGCCGAGGCTCTTTGTGAGCCATTGTTACGGACTTGGCATTTTCTGTGGAGAATGTGGCAAAAGTAATGAAGACTCGCTTATTTCCTTTTACTGATAAACTTTTTTGTATGGAGTATTTTAGTTCGTTTTTAATATATCAAGAATATGAAATTAAATATATTTTTCTCTTGGCAGACTCAAACGAATGACCAAGGATTCAACAATAAAGAATTTCTCATAGAATGTATCAACTCCGTTTGTAATGAGATACAAGATAAGGGAACGTTGAAGAACATTTTCTTTGACTTCCATGAGGGATTGAGAGGAATACCAGGTACCCCTTCTGTTTCTGATAAAATGATGGAACAGATTGATAATTGTGATATTTTTATTGGGGATATGACAATTACCCAGCCTAACAATTTGTTCTTGAAGTTTGGCAAAATACTTCATGTCTTAAAAGGTTTACGAAGAGAACCAAACTCAAATGTTTATGGTGAGTTTCATCGGGCTTTGGGTAAGTCTGCAGAATTTGAAAAACAGATAATTCTTGTAATGAATGACGTGAATGGAAAACCTACAGTAGACGCAAACTTGATTCCTTTTGATTCAAGAGAACGCCGTTTCCCTATAGTTTTTCATCTAAAACATGATAAAGACAAGGAAAAGGCTAAGAAGAAATTTGTATCAATCTTAAAAGACGCTCTGCAAAAATCGGCTTTAGCAGCCTTGAAGAATATTAGACAGAAATTTAGTCCTTTTATTGGCTGGCAGGAGCAATGCAAGAATCCTAAACTATCTGGCAATTTTATTTGGACAGACAAACTTGGCAATTATAAAAGTCAAATAATGTATACAAAAGGAGTTGTACGCTTATTAGGATTGTCAGGCTTGGGTAAGACTAAGTTTATTTTTGAATGTTTCAGAGATTCAGAATCAAAATCTCAATATTTGTATTGTGACTGTCAAAAAGCTGAATCAACCAAGATAAAAGAGAAGTTATCTTACTTTTTTAAAGATTGTAAAGAGGCTATTTTGATATTAGATAATTGCAATAAAACCTTGCTATCTGAAACTATTGATTTAAAGTCTGAAATTCAAAATGCGACAAATACTATCATTGCAATCTACAATGAACCAGAAGAAAGGCAAATGCAAGATATAAAGTATGTCATACTTGACCACCATGAGGAAGAAATCGTAGAGCAATTAGTTGCCCAACGCATAGGAACGTTTGGTGAGCCTATAAAAAAGAGAATAGAGGAATTTGCATCAGGAATACCGATGATGGCAATATTGCTTATAAATTCTTTGAAAAATGGGCATGACTTAGGTGATTTGGGTGACCAAGCTTTGATGACAAAATTGTTGGGGATGGATGAAAATGACAATCAAAGAGTCATGATGCAAACATTGGCTTTATTTAAGTTTGTTGGATGGAGAGCAGAAAGAAGGTCAGAATTGGAATGCGTTGCAAAAAGTAAAAGCATCACTTCTATCAATGTAAATGATGAAGAAGTACTTATGAATGCTTTTGATGGACTTATTCAGAAATGTTTGAATCGGGGAATAATGGAAGAATGTGGAAGAACCGTGGGGATAAGACCTACCCCATTGGCATTATATCTCATTACAGAATGGATAGAAAAGTGTTCGCCAGAACGATTGGTAAAGGTTATAGATGTCATCCAAAAGTCAAAAGATGCAGAAGAGTTATCACATGCTTTTCATCAACAGTTCAAGTACATGGGATTTTGTGATAAGGCTTGTGAGATGCTCAATCAATTGCTTGGAGAGAATAGCCCTTTTGGAAACGTGGAAGTGCTTAACACAGAATTGGGTTCACGGCTCTTCCGAACGTTTGTAGAAGTGAACCCTATTGTGGTTGCGGAATTCTTGTGTAGAGTTCTCTCACCTTTATCTATAGATAGTCTCAAAGGTATTGATGCAGGACGTAGGAATTTGGTTTGGGCAGTAGAAAAGTTATGCTTTGACCCACGTACTTTTAACAAAGGTGCTTTCTTGATGATGAGATTAGGAATAGCTGAAAATGAAGAATGGTCAAACAATGCAACTTCCGAGTTTTGTTCTTTGTTTCCAGTCTATTTACCAGAAACAAGTGCAAATCTTGATTTAAGGTTGGATTTTTTGAAAACGCACATTCTGCAAGAATCAAACAAAGACATTGTACTGTCTGCTATAGAACGAGCATTGTCAACCAGAAATTTCTTCCGTTTTTCTGGCGCAGAAAAACAAGGAGCAAAAGAATTGCAGTGTTATCAGCCAACAAATATTGATGAAATAAAAACATATTTGAAGGGATGTTCTGATTTGGTCTATCATGAAATTAAGACAGATTCATCTTGGAGAAGAGAGGCTATTAAGATTTTTGAACATACAGTTGGTGTGTTGTGTGATTTTGGTATGGCATCATTGATATTACCTTATATTCTGAAAACTGCGGAACTTCTTGGTTATGACTGGGACGAAATGCAGAGAATATTGTCTTTGTTTAAAGGTCGGTTATTTCCAAGATTGAATGAGACATGCCAATCTATGTATGAAGATATAATCGGGAAATTAACGAAATCAGATGTAGTCTCACGTTTTGCAAGAATAGAACAAGAGAGCTTTAATGCACCATTAAACGTTCCGTTCGAAGATAAATTGAAGAAACAAGAAGCCGAGTTCAAGAAAATAGCGGAAGAAATTGTTCGTGACCATTTATATTCTCCAAATTTGTTGAAGCGTCTCATGCTGGCTAAAACAAATTTGACAATCCCATTTGGTATGACCTTAGCGAAAGAGATGATCATTGACCAGGCTATTGACTTTATCATAGATGGTGTCAAAATACTTAATGAGGAGCCAAATGCGACATCAGCCTTTTTTATTGATTTTGTCGCAGCAATAAATAAGGATATTTTTGAAAGCGTTTTAGACGTATTGAAGACGTTGGACGACAAAAGAATATTGTTTGGAATCATGGGAAAAAGAACCATTTTACCTCAAGATGAATGTTTTGGTTATCTTTTGAATCTTGTTCAAAGTGGTGAGGTTTATACAGATGTTTTTGTCGTATATTGGCAGCATCTACAGTTTGCTGCTATGAATGAAAATAATATTGTTCGTATATTCAGAGAAATTGAAGCTTGTCCCAAAGGACTTCTTTGTGTATTCAGAATGGTAGCGATGTTTACATTTGGTAAGGAAATGATCAACTACCCTAAGATGACCAAATATTTGCAAGTGCTTATGATGCGCTTTAGATTTGTCTCTGAAACAATGATAAACAATGATGATTACATCAGAGTCGCAAAACAAATGCTATTTGAAGGTAAAGAAGAGGCTTTTGCAGTAGGTATTCATCAAGAAATACTGAAATATTTATCAAAAACAGACACCATTGAAAATTTTGATTATGAGTTGAGAGAACTGTATGATATTCTGATAGATAAATATTATGTTGCAATTTGGAAAGACTTGTCTGCAGCCTTGGTGAATGATGAGAATGGGAGTGTCTTGTATTATCGACTAAAGGATTTGTTGGGAGTTTCGGTTATGAATGAAAATCCTGTTTTGTTTGCTAAGAATCATTCAACAGACTTTATGAATTTGTGTGATTCGTATCCAAACATTGCTCCTCAGCGATTTGTTGAATTGATGCCAATACCGCAGAATGCCAAGCAATTTCCTGCTTTACTTTTGGAGATATTGGAAAAGTATGGTGGACATGATGAAGTATTAATGGCATTAGGTAACAACATCGGAACTTTTGCTGTATCAGGCTCTGCTATACCGATGTTTGAAAATCAGATATCTCTCCTTTCCACATTGAAGAATCATTCTATAAGCAAGGTTAGTGGATGGGCAGAAAAAGAGATTGGGTATCTTAAAAAGAATATCGCCCATGATAGTATGATAGAAAATGAACTTTGGGCAAAATATAAATAAAAGGTAGTTTCTATGGAGCAAAATGAGGATGTTCTGAAGCCATATTACAAAACTATTAGAGCTTTGCTACAAGCTCGTCATGAAAAGGACATACTCCGTATTTTCCGGGACGAGAATATGGAGGGTGTCTGGTATAATCATGATAATTGGAATGGGGGCATCGATTTTTATCAGTTACAAATAAATGTTAGTCCCTTTATATATGACAATATTAATCAAGATGATGTAAGGACGAAATTACTGGATTTGTTTAAGCAGGTTATACCCATTGAAAATATTGTTGTTGATGGTATAAATATTATTCCTGATGTTTCTGTTGGATTTGAGGCAGAAGACAATGCCACTTATTCCAATGACTTGAAGATATTCGTAGCATTCGTTGATAATCCCTATATATATGATAAGGATGTGGCAATACAGGAATTCCCTTGCTTAGTTTTATTGGCTAATGATTGGGACGATTACGATATGGTTGCATCCTTTGGACTTAGCTACTATGATAGTCAAGGTATAAGGCATTTTATAGGTAAGGTCAAGATTATTGGTGATGTTCCTGCAAATAAATTTGGACGCCGTTATGTGTATAAGAGCATAGAGAGTGGCCTGTTTGATGTTGGGGCAGGGAAATGCTCTTTGGGACAAACTATGGATTATTATCGTCAGATAAAAAACATTTTTGGCGACAAATACCTTGACGTACTTTATGCATTGAGGGATTGTTCTGTTTTCCCGAGATTCGCAAAAGATTTTGAAACAAATACTTGGCTGTATAAAAAATGCCTTTTAAGAAAAGATGAAGCCGAAAGAACCAAGAGAGAGGCTCCTTATATGTTAAATGGCATAGACTTGAATGATAAATACTCTTTTGGTTATCTTTTCAAACCAAGTTATGCAGACGAGCGCATAAAGCTACATTTTGATTTCAGCAATAACGGTATATTGCCGAATCGCCTCTATGCTATTATTGGCAAGAACGGTGTTGGTAAAACGCAGTTTATATCCACATTACCAATGTGTATATACAAAAAAGAACGTTCATGTTTTGAACCACATATACCTCTGTTCAGCAAGGTAATCGCTGTGTCAAACTGTCCTTTCGATCATTTTGAGATACCTCATGAAACGGTAGAATTCCAATATGTGTATTGCGGTATGTCTGTGATGCGTAATGGTGTAAAGACAATCCTTTCGGATGAGGACATCAAAGATAAACTTCATGAGAATCTGAAAGAGATAAAGAGGTGTGATAGACTTGAACATTTGCGAATCATCTTAAAGCCTTTGTTTTCTGAAAATGAGTTAGACGAGATTGTTGAATGTGATAGTTTCGCAAAAGAAGAATTTTGGTTGGCTGCTGTTGATGAAAAATACGAGAAGTTTAGTTCTGGACAGAATACTTTCTTGTATTTATTTAGCAGTGTCATAGCCAATATCAGGTATGATTCGTTACTGTTGTTTGATGAGCCAGAAACTCATTTGCATCCGAATGCAATCACCTTATTAATGACTTCTATCAATCTACTCTTAGAAAAATACGAATCTTATGGAATTATCGTAACTCATTCTCCATTGATTATAAAAGAACTGTTTGCAAGGAATGTATATATCATGCGTCGTATAGGCAATATCCCTTCAGTAAAACGTATAGGTATGGAATCGTTTGGAGAAAACCTTACCAATATTACGGAGGAAGTCTTTGACAACAAAGAGATTACTCCTTATTACTATATTGTGTTGAAAAGGCTTGTTGATGACGGCATGAGTTATGAGGATATTATCAGACATATACAATCTGAAAATATTCCAGTAAGTTTAAATCTGACAATCTTGTTAGAATCACTTGTTGAAAGTCGTAAAAATGAAAAAGATTAATCATTATCAAGGAGATACTTTGGATTTTCACAAGGATGTTGTGAACAGTAAAAGGAATACAGCCGATGATAAGAATAAAAAAAATCGTTTGGCTGCACTTTTACCGACATCTCGTAAGGCTTTTGCTGATTATGATGCTAAATTTTCAAAGAACTCTTTGAGAGGTTTGAAGGCCATAAGTCTTACCGAACAGGAAAAAGAAGATTTTATAGAATTATATAATTTTCATTCTCCTATTTATACTCATTTGTTTAATCAATTAACGACAAGTGAAAATGGTATTGACAATTCCTTGTGTCCCTATTGCACAATAGGTGAAGCAAGCAATTTGGATCATATTGTTCCCAAAACTATTATGCCTGTGTTTTCTGACAACCCAAAGAACTTGATACCGTGTTGTTCTAACTGTAATAGTAAGAAAAGCAACACTTGGCTTGCGGATGGCAATTGGGATTATATCAACTTGTATCTTGATGATATTCCTACAGAACAATATCTTTTCGTTGAATTGTCAATTGAGAATAACACCATTAGAGTTAAATTCTATTTGGATGATAGCAACAGTATAGACAAGGATTTATATTTGAAAATTTCTAATCATTATAAGAAGTTGGATTTATGCAGAAGATTTGAACAATATAGTTTTCATGAGATTTCGGAAACTGCTATTTTGATAAAGCAATTTTCTAAACTTTTGGGTAATGACAAATGTAAAGAAATCATTTTAGCAACTTCCATAGAATTGCAAAATAGATTTGGTTCAAACTACTGGAAGGCAATTTTAAGGAAAGAATGTTGTATGAATGATTCTATTTTTCAACTATTAAAAAATAAATAATGGAAAGCAGCAACCAGCATAAACGTTATCGGTGGTATCTCCAGTTTGACGAGATAACTTGGCGAGCGACATACGGCGATGAGTGTCCTCCGTTCGTTAATGAGGAGAACAAGGAGGCATGGAGAAGATACTTGAATCAAGTCATCAAGAAACATCTGAAAGAGGAGGCGATGAAGACTCCTGAGTTTGAAGAGCTAGAACTTAGAATCAGAGAGGAGAAACTTTTGCGTATCCAATGGGATGAGAAACAAAAGAGGATGCGTGAGGTGGAGCAGTACCGCAGACAGATGGAGCGACCGAAGATTGACTTCGTGCCTCGTGGCTTGACCGTGAATTATGAGGAGGAGTATGGAAAGTATTTCATGCAGGAAGTGACGTTCAAGCCTAAGGACAATGAGGATTTTATGCATCAGTTGCGCCTGTTGGAGCGTTGGCACAAGAAATCCATACCACAGATATTAGCTAAGAATCGTCCTGATGCGGCTTTTGCCATTGCAAAGGGATTGTGTGAACATCTTCCATTGCTGATTAACCGTGATGACATAGCGGAACTGATTGGTGAATATAAGTCGAGAATCGGTAAGTTGGTGTTGGCAAGTTACACAGCATTGGTGGAGACGGTGAAGGTTTGGAACAATGAGACAATACGCCAAGAGGTTTGTAGGTTTATCTTGTTGCATTCAAAGGAATACAGAAACTTCCGTGGCTTGGAAAAGAAATTGCTCGCCTTGGTTCCTGCGGCTCCTTTCAATGGTGAAACAGTGGCTGTAGAGCGAGAAATGAATGAGGAGGAAGAGCGTGAGGCAAGACGCATAGCTCTTCAAAAAGAGCGAGAGGAAAAGGAACGAATGGAAGCAGAGAAAGAGGCACGGTCTGTCATTCCATTGAATGAGGATTATGAGAGTCGTATCTTCAACAGTAGAAATATTAGTTGGGATTGTGATTTGATATGGCAGTTGATGCTTGAAGAGAATAGAAAGATTGAGCGGTTGATTGCCAAGGGTCGGTATATGGATGCTGCATTGATGTTTATGCAAATGACGAAATCCATGTGTAGGCATTTTGTCATGGATGAGCATTATAACTATTTTGATGACATGTATAGTCCTGAGTATGCTGTCAATGATATGCTGAGAGTTTTTCATGGGCTTGCTGCAGATGGCAGATTGCCAGAAGACGTGAAGGAGTATCTTCACAAAGCATGGAAGGAAATAGAAGATACGGAATGCTATAAGGATTATGGTATGCCGAGAAAGGATTTTGAATCTATCGTATGAAAGAAATCAGGCTTTTTGATTATCAACAAGAGATGTTGGAGAACATCACTGAGGTGTTTTCCGCTGCAGTCTTTGACTCTGTTCTCTATAATGAGAAGAGAAAAAGGGTGAATGTGGGGAGTTCGGTGATGGTGCAGATGCCTACGGGGACTGGTAAGACCTACGTGATGGCGGCTGTGGTGAGATGGTTCTTGGAGACTTATTCCAAGGGAGAGGTATGGCTGATTGCGCATCGTAAGGAACTGGTGGAGCAGATGGAACGGACGCTCGACCGCTTTGCTTTGGATTATGGTGAGAAGGATGATGAACTGACGGCAAAGGTGAGGATAAGGGTGTTGTCCATCCAATGGCTCACAAGAAACATTGGGGACTTGGAAAAGAATGGTTTTAGGCCGGGTCTGATTATCGTGGATGAAGCCCACCACTCCCTTGCCACTTCTTATCAGGATGTGTTTATCCGAAACCACAAAGCCTTGAAGATTGGCATGACGGCAACGCCTTGTCGCATGAAGCAAGCATCATTTGGCACGTTGTTCAGCCGTTTGATTACTTCGCCTTCAACAAGGGATTTTATTATGCGTGGGTATTTGGCTTCTTATAACTATGTGGTTATCGGGATGAAATCTACTGACCAGCAGATTATCAATCAATTGAAAGGACGTGGCAGTGACGGTGATTATTCCATTAAGGAAATGGATGAGAAACTGAATATTCCGCCTGCTATTCGGCGACTCTATAATAGTGTGATGAAGTATGCTGCTGGCAAGAAAGGTATCGTATATGCCATCGACATCGACCATGCCAAGGCGATAGCAGAGTGTTACAACGCGCTTGGCATCAAGGCGGTGGCGTTGGACAGTAAGACGGCTGCCAAGACCCGAAAGAAAGCGGTGGAGGCATTTAGGGAAGGAGAGTTGGACTGCTTGGTGAACGTGAACCTCTTTGACGAGGGGTTTGACTGTCCTGACGTGGAGTATATCCAGATGGCTCGACCAACACTGTCGCTTGCCAAATATCTCCAGATGGTGGAGCGTGGACTGCGCATCAATAAGAAAGACCCGAAGAAGGTGTGTATGATTATCGATAATGTGGGTAACTATCGGAAGTTTGGATTGCCTGACAGGTATCGTGACTGGAATGCGATGTTTGAGGGAATGATGTCCGGCAGGTGTGAGGTGTCATCGTACAAGGCTGAGGGTGATGGAACTGCAGAAACAATCATGTTATAATGAATATGAAACTTTTTGATTATCAAGAGGAAATGGTGGAACGGATTGGGAAGGCTTTTGGAAAGCTCCAATCCGTCATGGTTCAAATGCCGACGGGAACGGGGAAAACGTATCTGCTTGCAGCAGTAGTGAAGGGTGAAGAACGAAGAGTGAAGAATCCATGTGTGTTGGTTGTTGCTCATCGAAGAGAACTCGTTGTGCAAATAGAAGAAACACTTGCTAGGTTTGATTTGCCAACATCGACAGATGATGATACTGCTTTTATTAAAGTGATGTCGATACAGTGGTTGACGTTGCATTATCGGGAGATGAGGGAGGTACCTTCGCTGATTGTGATTGATGAGGCGCATCATGCGGTGGCGAAGACGTATGCGGAGGTGATGAGGGCATTTCCGAAGGCGAAGAAGTTGGGACTGACGGCTACGCCTTATCGACTGAAAGGTGAGGGATTTGCTGACTTGTTTGATACGTTGCTCACGTCTTGGAGTATGGATCGGTTTATTGCCAAGGGGCGGTTGAGCCTGTATGACTACTACTCTATCAAGCCGGATGGACTGGACCAGAGGTTGATTGATTCGCTGAAGAAGCGTGGGGCTGATGGAGACTACCAGCAGAAGGAACTGAATGAGGTGATGGATGTGAGGCCTTCGCTTGAAAGGCTTTGTATGACGGTGAAGAGGTATGTGGCGAGGAAGAAAGGCATTGTGTATGCCTTTAGTATTGAGCATGCGGAGCATATTGCGGAGTTCTACCGCCAAAATGATATAAACGCTGTAGCGATTAGTAGCAAGACACCCTCGAACGAAAGAAAGAGTTTGGTAGAGCAATTCAAAAAAGGTAAAATCCGAGTTTTGGTGAGCGTGGATTTGTTTTCGGAGGGATTTGACTGTCCTGATGTGCAGTTTATTCAGTTGGCGAGACCTACGCTGTCGCTGGCGAAGTACTTGCAGATGGTGGGACGTGGGTTGCGTGTGGCTAAGAGGAAGAGCTATTGCGTGATACTGGATAATGTGGGACTGTATCGGCGGTTCGGGATGCCTTCAGCTGATAGGAACTGGCAGCAGATGTTTGAAGGGAGGTCGCAGCTTGCGGATTCGTTGCAGGAGATTTGCATGAGGATTAACAATAGCTTCTGTCATTGGGGCAGCGTGGTGAGCGAGAATGAGGAGATGATGAAGATTCTTGGGCATGACAGGCAGAAGAAGATGATTGAGGACAACGAGAATGATGAGATTGTGGAGGATAAGGACGGATGGATTGACAGGCGGAGCGGACTGAGGTTTGCAAAGCGACCGCAGACGGTAAGGCTGTTGGGCGTTGAGTTCTGTACGGAGGACGGCATGAGATTCTTTCCTCGCATCCGCTCCAAGTTTATTGACGACAAGGCTTATATCAACTTGAAGTCCTTGGAGTTGCAAGTGGGCAGAGGCATTAATTGGAAAAGGAAATATATCTCGATGGATGAACCTAACAAGGTGTATCAGTTGAAGGACAAGGCTGGTAGTGTGAGGTTATATGTGGATGATGAGGAAAATTGCTATGCCCAAGGAAATCCCGACATGGAATTGACTCCCATCGAGACACAGGTGGAGATGAATGATTATTGCCAGAAATACAGCAGGAAGGAGAAAAAGGCTGCGGAGAAGCATCAGAAGATTTATAAGCATGGACTTTTCTATCCTATTCATAATAGCAAGGTTTGGGAGCGTGATGAGGTGCAGAAAGGAGTTGACGAGATATGGTATGTACCCAAGGACGTGTTTGGCGAGAGTTATTGGGTGGATGGCATTTCTGGGTTGAAGCATTATGCCAAGCCTGTGGCGGAGCAGCGAGGATTCGTGAGATTGCTGAGAGAGGGCGACTGGTATTATGTAAGGAATATCCCAGATTTGCGAGATACGGCATTTAGAAACTGGCAGATTGTGGCTGATGATAACATTTGTGTCATCAACAGTGAGTTTCTATTTTTGAAGAAGGAACCACGGTTGTGGTTCAAGATTTTGAAGAAGACGGATGACTTTTCTTATTTTGTGGTGAGAGAGTATAAGAATTTCTCTGGCTATGCCACTGATTCTGACATATACATCACGCAAGACAGCAGACATGGGTTGAGATTGGAAAGCAATGGAGTGCCATACGTTCCCTATTTTCAAACGGTGTCGAGAGCTGAATTGCGAAAATATAATTTGTGATGAAGAAAATCAAGCTTTATGATTACCAGCAGAAGATGCTGGAGGACATTATCAACGTGCTGACCACCACTGCTACTGGCAGATTCTACGATGAGAATGGTAAGAAGGAGAAGGTGGGCAGTTCGGTGATGGTGCAGATGCCGACAGGTACGGGAAAGACCTATGTGATGG
>ERZ773165.1655-NODE-1655-length-12862-cov-65.309440_pt1 | contig 12862 bp, 5 predicted proteins | sample MGYA00581003_ERZ773165 | MGnify/ENA primary metagenome ERZ773165 (study PRJEB29015, sample SAMEA2737817) | human gut metagenome | biome: human gut; feature: human-associated habitat; material: faeces | place: China | collected 2012 ... | reverse complement strand
AGTAGAGATCTACAAGATAGAACTCTTCTGTATATTTCTCAACATACTCCTTGGTACTATTGAGTTTCAGCGTCCCAAGACCTCTTACCTGAGCATAGTATAAAGCCGACTGCTCTATGAATCGGATGGCAATCTGAATGTCACTATCTATAGGAAGCTTTAATGACAACTCACGCATGCGGTCGTTCACCTGCTCCGGGTCTGCCATCAGCTTTTCTTCTACAATCTCTTTCAGTATTGGCCAGCAGAGTGACTCTGTAAGATAGTAGTAGTTGGCATCAATACCATAGATATTGATGATTTCCTCTTCCTTGATGTCTGCTGCCAATATATTCATAGCCTGGGCAAACTTCTCTGACAGTTGGCGGTCGTGGGTACCCAACTCATAGATTTTGTTCACCTGGTCAAGCACTACCGAATTGCTGATCTTGTACTGCTTATAGGTGTCTCCCGGTACTGCGTCTAAAAGCTGAGTGATGCTATTGTATTTCAAACTCTCAGCCACGTTTTTCATCTTGATGGCAGCGTTAAAGTTAGGAGTTAAGCCGAAGAGCTTATCCAACTTTTCTGATAATGCCTTTGAAGCATCAAAATTCTTGCTGAGCTTGTACCAGAGGTCAGTACGCTTTTTCTCTTCTGCTATTCCATCCAGAATAATCATCTTGATAATGAGCTGTTCCCAGTCCTGCAGCTTCTTCTCGCCAAGATAATTGGAAATGAAGGCACGGCAAACCATATCCTCGCTGAACGATGTACTGTCAATATGTCCATTAAGGATGTTGCTTACCTTAGACGACATGATTTCGCCAATGTTCTTCTTCACGAAACTACGGAATTTCTCAGGAAGATTATACTGCTGCATGTAGCTGGCGTAGTCTTCTTCCTTATATTCCATGTTGGCTTTCAGCATATCGAGTAGGGGGAAACTGAGCTGCTGTTCCTCTGTATGAGGATAAACCTGTTCCGGGAAGAGCAGAACCACATGCTTGTCCTTCCAATCGTTCTCGATGGCATACTTAGCATTGAACCACGCTCCATCAAACACCTTATATATATAGTCGTCATTCCACTGCTTCATCTCATCCAGTTCGTTCTGGATGATGTTCATCCTGTCGAAGATGAAGAGCACATGAAGTTGTGGGTTGCGCTCGAAGTAACTGTATATTCTATCTTGTACCATAATCTATATTTGCCTCACTGTAGGTCGTTTTTCGTATTCTATTCACTTGCTCGTGGAGAAGTCATGCCACTTAACTCTTTTAGATTTGGAAACTCAATCTTAGCAGATTTATCAGAATAGAGAACTTGATAGCAATTATTTGGATAATAAAATTCTACCTTAATCTTCCCCGATTCACTTGGCTTTATCGCCTTTACTTTACATGAGTTGAATACCTGATGAACGTATTGTATAGTAAACACCTTTTCATTTATCGTTACCTTTTGAGGGACATCCGAAGTCGTAACAATGCCTATATTGTCATTTTCTTTGAACACATCAGAGAAATTTCCTGGCTCTATCTCCATAGTTGAAAAACTTAGACCATCGTGTCCATTACATCTTTCTATATGAAATTCATGTTTCAAGTATGACAACACTATGTCAGAATTTTCAAATCTATCTTTTGTCCATTCGTTATATACAGAGAATTTTTTGCCTGTTAGCATTTCTATTTCTCGGATATTTTGATAATACTGTTTATATTCATTAAATGGGTTTTCAAGAAGACTACCATTATTGTTTATTCTAAATGAAGTAGAAGACAATGAATTTAAGAAAACTTCTTCATTTGAGAAGAAAGCAATTATTAAATCTATCCAATCCAACGCTTCATCATTGTTTTTGTATGTCTTTCTGAAATTAAAGTTGAATGACAATGTAGTTGTTTCTTTATGAAACTCCACATTTATTGCCATATCATAAATACGACAATCTACATATAATAATAATTTATGTTCATTCAATCGATACCCTCTCGCCATGACCTGTTTAAAAAAGTTTCTAGAAGGAATACGAATCCCCATTTCTATTTTTTGCTCAACAGGGCCTATAAGAACCGAAGCTATGTTATTGTTCAAAACAACACCATTAACATCATGAGAACATTTTATTAAATCAGCGCCCGTCAAACGAATGAACGGCACTCCACGACATATCGTAATATCATTTTCATATTCTCCATACTTTTCAAAATCATGCGATTCTATTTTCTCTTTTATAGCAGCACTTATTGTCATTTGCAAATTATGAGTCAGTTTTTCCCCTGGCAAAGGATTTATCCCTTTTATCTCATTACCATCAGATGGTTTTACACCCAAAGAAATAGTTGGATCATATTTATGATTATGACAAAAAATAGAAAACGTTTCTGGCGATACGTTTCTATGCCGAAAGTCATCACTTATATTTTCCAGTAAATTTTGGCTCAGTTCTTTCAAGAAATCTTTTGCCAATGCGTCATAATAGGTCACACCCATTTTTTTTAATTGGGTTTGATGATCTCTTGACAAATTCGGAGCTATCAAAAACATTTGTTTCTGATTATTGCCAACACGCTTAGATATTTGCTTAATAATCTCCAGAATGTTATCATCATAAAGACTATAACCAATGAAAAGTATATGTTTTTTTGAGAACTCCGAAATGACATGATTCCACATTATTGGATTTGGCCAAGTGTTTTTTTTGTACTTAGCGTAATCAGAAGTCGTAATAACGACATCATGAGGAGTAGTAAAGTCACCATGAATCTTATATATTGACACTCGTTTTTCGATGTATGTACAGTCAACATCATTACGAATAACATTGCATTCATTTTTTGGATATGAATCTTCGAGCAATGTGTCATAGTTTGTTGTAAAAATCGTTTTGAAATGTGGGATAGACGCAAGAATTTTATGATCATCCATACATTTGGGTTCTATTCTGAAAGCTTCCTTCATCAAAGAGATAAGTTCATTTCGACTACCAGCGCATGATTCCTCAACAAAGAACTCTGATAATTTATCTAAATTATCATTTTCGTGTTCTTTTCTCAAATCTTCATTATCAAATTCATTAAGGATCAACTCCTTTAAAACAGATACAGAAGGGATGCTGGCTTCTATAGAGAAGCCAGATCCTATGAAAAGTGACACCTTTTCCTGTCTTATTAATTTAATGAGTCTATTAAACATATATTATTTTTTACTTTATTTTTTGTAATACATCTCCGAACTTGCCATAGTTGACTACCACACCTTCATCAAGGTCGAAACTAATTGCCTGTTCAGCTACTACTTGCAAACGCTCGTGATACTCACGACATTCGTCGAGCAGCTTTTGCAGATTCTGAAGTTGTCGGCTCTCCTTGGTGGAGAGTTCTGCACGGCGAGCATCGAGCTTGTCGATTTCAGCCTCCAGGTGTTCGATGTAAGGGAGGAGATACTTCGAGCGCACACGTTCTGCGGTGTAGGCATTCATGCGATGCATGTAGGCGATGACCTGGAAGGCGCCCTTCTTGGATGAGAACAGCCAGTAGATAGGGCGGTTCTGATACATCTTCTTGTGGTCTTTCCAGAAGTCCTTTACGAAGTATTGCTCCAGCGGCTTGCCCAGGCATTTCTCCACGTAGTTCAGGTTCTCCACATGCTCCTCGTTGCCCAATGCCACACGGATGAAGTCGGCAAAGCGGGCTGAGGCGTTGTCGGAGAAACCACAGTCGTTGGGCATCAATGGCATGATGCCATCGTCATCTATCTCCCATGTTTCCCCATTGTATTCATAAGGAGCAATCTCCTCATCGGTTGGGTTAGGGTGGGCGATGTGAAGCCCCGGCTTGTCTAAGCGATAGCGTCCAAGCATACAACCCACGGCGTAAGATATAAGTTGCTTGATGACGTTGTCATCATGCCACTCAATATGTTGTGTATGTTCCTTGTTCATATTGTTTCCTTATTCTTTCATCAAATTTCATTATTCACAATCCACTCGGTTGCTTTCGTCTTTCCATCACGAGTGATTACCCCTAATCTCTGCATTTCTTTTAAATCACGTTTAATGGTTCGCAGAGTTACGGACAATATTCGTGACATTTCTGCTGCCGATATGCGTCTATTATTCTTTATCAAATCAATAATATTCCTTTGTCTTTCCGTAAGCGAAACTGATGACAAGTCAATGAGATTATTGGTGACATTTTCATCGTTATTGGTGACATTATTGGTGACATTTACGCCATTATTGGTGACATTAACGCTGTTATTGGTGACATTTCGCCTCCATATAGTCACTCTCACGCCACCATCCACAAGCTCTATGGTTGGTGGTTCCATGCCAGCCTCTTTGAAGCCATCCATAATCTTCCTGTAACCTAAGCCCCATCTGTCGATAAAGCCTGCTTTGAAGAAAGCAAAAGCTATGTTCTTGTTGCGTGGCTTTGACGAATGGCGGCGCATGAGTGTTTCTGGAGTATAACCTGCGGGCAGACTGCCGTCATTCCAGACCTCTATACGATCGTCATATACATGCATCTGTATGGCGGCACCAGAGTACAACTTATGCGCTATGGCATTGTAGAGAATCTCACGGAAAGCCTTGTCGGGAATCTCCAGCGTCTCTATACGCTGCATACCTTCAAAGTGTATCGGGGCATGCAGATATTTGAATCGTAGCACCTCCATCACCTTGTCTGCCATCTGAATGATGTTTCCCTCTATAATGTCTTGTTCCAGCAGGTCGCCTTCGTCCTTGCCGAATCTACCAATCTGAAACTCCACACTCGTGAAGTATCTTTGTGGTTTCTTGGCAAACAGCAACAGGGCGGCATTCTTTAGCTTGCCGTCTTCATCAAGAAGATTGAGGTTTTCCAGCACATCGTGTGTGGATGCTTGTAGCTCGTCGGAGTCAATACGACCGCTATTGATGCCTTTCTTCAAGAAATAGGTGATGGCATCACGGTCTATAACATCCTCAGTTACTTTAGGATGGGCAATGTCATCCCAAGAGCGTCCCATCTTACGCAAGATAAACTCTTGTAGTGACACGCCTTTCAGTTCTTGTTTCGTACTGCCACTGCGATAATGGTAGTGACCACGATAGCTAATAGGCACGCTGTTTGGTTCTATCTCTATCTCAATATAGTCAAGCTCGTCAGCTTTAAGCAAGTTTACTTCTGCCACTATGCCGAGGTGGGTAACAATCTTGTTGGGAATATCTTCCATCAGTCGTTTGCTGTTGTTCACGCCTACTATCTCATGAGCATCATTCACGCCAATAACGATTTTACCACCTTGCGCATTGGCAAAGCCGCAAATCCACTCCAAGTATTTGTCGTTCCACGACTCCTTATATTCTATGTTCTGACTTTCGTCTTGATATATCTTCATTCGACTTGATAATTCTTTATTCATTTTACATATTAGTCATTAACTATCGAGATTTCACCTTGCTGAAGAATGGTGATTTCATTCAATGGAACATCAGGAGTCAGCTCGTCTTGCAGGCCATAGATGTCGATGAACTGGCGGTTGAGCTCTTCCTCGTTCTTATGCAGCTGCATGAACTTGCGCTCCCACTTCGTCTTGTATTGCTCCATGCGCCATTCCAGACTGCTGAGCTTTGGGGCAGCAGGGGAGATGCTGATATTTTCGCCCGTCTCCTCGAAATGCTTCTCTATCTTGTAATCGATGTTCTCCATGTAGGTGGAGGTGTCGATAGATAGAAGCTCGTTGCGCTGGAAATCCCAAGAGGTTTCGTGGGCGTCCCAGTCGGCGCGGGAGATAGAGATATTCTGTTGAACATTATCTGATATATATAAACTTCTTCGTGAGTCATAAATAAATGGAACTTTAGAAACAACTTCGGCACCATTATGTAAGGTTGGATTCATAAGTGCTAAATATTTCGCAAGTATAGGAGTATTTAATAATCCAAGATAGTAGTATTTGTTTTCATTTGGAAACATGCTAACACCTGAATGCTCAAATAATAATCCTTGTGGATAATACCTTGCACTAAACGAACTAGAAGTAACTTCATTCCATGTTAGAGCTTCATGAAAATATAATTGTGAATATGTCGTACGTGGACGATGCATTTGAGTTGTATCTGACCAATTTACAACGGAATATAAATTCCCATACCATTTTCTGTAGCCTCCTCCTGCCGTGAATGGGACATATTTAATTTTGGAAGAAGAATAAACATTAATTGATGGAAAGTCGAATTTTTCCTCAGATTTTGATATTTCATACCAATTTCTAATGTATCTGTCATTGTTTCCTGTGGAAAAGCCAGATCGTGCAATAGAATTCTCCCCTAAATTTGAGCCTTCAAATTTAGATATAAATTTCTCACTCACCCAATATCCAATCGGACTTCCTGGAATTTTCTCAAAGTTCTTCTGTGCCACATTAGGATAATAAATGCGGTTACCATCCTCATTTCCATCCTTATTTGCAAGGAACATCTGCTCTTTATCGGCACAGTTCTTCCCATCCACCAAGCGATAATAAATGCCTTTTGCTTCACGGATATTCTTTTTGAATTCGCCAGAGTCCACTTCCTCCATCAACTTGTTAACAATAGCCTTTCGCTCTTCTAACGGTTTGGAAGCCAGTTCAAGACTTGTCGTCATTCCATACTCGGAAAAACGAGGCTTGGTCAGTACAAAGGCTGTGTTCTGCACCACCTCGCCACTCAACTCGTCGAACGTGCGAGGGCCGAGATGCAACATGCTGTCGATGACATAATTGTACAAGAAAATGTCACGCAACTTCTCGAACGAAGAGAGGAACATCCAGCTCTGCATGTTGATTTGCGCCATCTTGCCACCAAAGATCAATCGTTTCATGCCCATGTCCATGAACACAGAGAAGAGGTCGGCTTTCGCCTCCTCATAGTTGTCCTTCACATACTTGCTCAATACGCTGTTCATCTTGCCTCCACCCATGTATGGAGGGTTCATTACCAGTGCATGATATTTCTCTGTAAGGGCGAGAATAACCTGAACACCAGGAAGTAGTTGCTTGATGTTCTCCGGACAATCATCCGTGCCCCTCTCTGTCCATTCTGCATACTGGTGGCGGAGCATGGACAAATATTCCTTGTCGTCGTTAAAGCACATGATGCTGCCCAGATCTTCTGCTTCTTTGAGAAGTTCAAAATCCTCAGCCAGCATTTCGCCAGCCACATCTTCATAACCACCCATAAACTCCAGGCAAGCCTCAGACAAAGTTTTATCATCCATCTTCGGACTTACATGAGCCATATCCATCACATGAGGAAGAATATGTGCATCAGCAAAGGCTGCATCCTTCTGGCAAGCCTTCAGCAGGAGGGCAAACTGGCTCAACTGCTTGGCACGAGTGTCGAGGTCAATACCCGTAAGGTTGTGGCTGAAGATATTCTCCACAGCCTCTCCACGACCATAGCCTTCGGCAATATAAAGGTCATAGAGCAGGTCGAAACATTCGTTGAGAATATGACCGGAACCGCAGGCGAGGTCTGCTACCTTCAAATTCTCTAATTCGTTGTACTTCAAGATAGTATCATTGCTTGGCTTTTCTGAAGGTTCAACCAAATACTGCCATTTCTTTTGCAGCTGAGTCTCGTATGGATTATTGTCCAGATAGATTCTTCCCAGGGTGTTCTGCACCATGTACTTCACAATCCAGTTAGGGGTGAAGATCTGGGTGGCTGCAGGAATCTCATCAGCCTCGAACTTGCCCTTCTTGGCAAACACCTCGTCCTTGCGCTCAGAGATATAGAACTGATAAAGCCATCCAATCAACTCAGGTGACTGGAAGTCTTCATCGGTGATAAATTCTGTATGGTTGAGCATATCCACAAAACCGCCTTCTGCCAGGATATTGTTTGGCAGAAGCAGCTCGGTGTAGTCGGCAATGCTGCCGAAACACTGGTTGATGATAGGGTTGTCGTGGCACCAGGCTGTGATGAGGATGGCAAACTGCTCTGTCACCTTGGTGTCGTCATCGAGAAGTTCCACGAGTCGCTGGCGCATCTCTTCCTTCATCTGCGGAATGCGTCCCTGTCGGGCTTCATCCACGATGACAGGAGTGCGTGCTGCATCAGCATACGCCAGAACCGGACTGCAGAGATTGTTCTTCTGCAGGATTCGGATGGCGCAGAGACGGTTGAACCAGGTGTAGGCTGCTTCCTCATACACCTCGTTGATACCTTTCTGCTGAATACGGTTATAGAGGGACATCCACTGGTAGTAGAAGCCCTCTGTCTGCAACTGTTCATTCCAGAGAGAACCGCCCTGCATCAGCTGAGGCTTGTTCTCTTCTGCAACATTGCCGGTCTTGTCGAAGCCAAGTGTCGTAATCTTGGCAGCGATACCGGCTTTCAATATATTTCGTGCTTCGGTTGCGAAGCGTTTGATTCTGTTTGTGTCCACTTTTGATAATTTATTATTTTATTTTCTGTAATATATCACCAAACTTGGCGTAGTTCACTACCACTCCGTCGTCGAGGTCGAAGCTGATGGCTTGCTCAGCTACTACCTGCAGGCGCTCGTGGTATTCACGGCACTCGTCGAGTTGCTTCTGAAGGACCTGCAACTGCTTGGTCTCCTTGGTGGAGAGTTCGGCACGGCGAGCATCGAGCTTGTCGATTTCTGACTCCAGATGTTCGATGTAAGGGAGGAGATACTTCGAGCGCACACGTTCTGCGGTGTAGGCATTCATGCGATGCATGTAGGCGATGACCTGGAAGGCGCCCTTCTTGGATGAGAACAGCCAGTAGATAGGGCGGTTCTGATACATCTTCTTGTGGTCTTTCCAGAAGTCCTTTACGAAGTATTGCTCCACGGTCTTGCCGAGGCATTTCTCCACGTAGTTCAGGTTTGCCACATGCTCCTCGTTGCCCAATGCCACACGGATGAAATCGGCAAAGCGGGCTGAAGCGTTGTCGGAGAAGCCACAGTCGTTTGGCATGAGCGGCATGATTCCGTCGTCATCTATTTCCCATTGTTCACCATTGTATTCGTAAGGAGCAATCTCCTCATCGGTTGGGTTAGGGTGGGCGATGTGGAGTCCCGGCTTGTCGAGGCGGTAGCGTCCGAGCATGCAGCCCACAGCATAGCTGATGAGTTGCTTGGTCATTGCATCCTCGTTCCAGATAATACCATTATCTGTTACATCAATCTCTCCCTGCTGAAGAATAGTGATTTCGTTCAGTGGAACATCAGGAGTCAGCTCGTCTTGCAGGCCATAGATGTCGATGAACTGGCGGTTGAGCTCTTCCTCGTTCTTATGCAGCTGCATGAACTTGCGCTCCCACTTCGTCTTGTATTGCTCCATGCGCCATTCCAGACTGCTGAGCTTTGGGGCAGCAGGGGAGATGCTGATATGTTCGCCCGTCTCCTCGAAATGCTTCTCTATCTTGTAATCGATGTTCTCCTCGTAGGTGGAGGTGTTGGTGGATAGAAGCTCGTTGCGCTGGAAATCCCAGGAGGTTTCGTGGGCATCCCAGTCAAGTTTAGAAATTTCAATACAATCTTTGCACTTTAAAAGTATCTCATTGAAATTATCTAAATTTTTATATGGTAATTGACCAATCATTCCTGCAGTAAGGTTGATAGTTGGTGCAAGCATATCAAAGAAGGTTTTAGCTACCTTTGTATTAAGATATGCCATGCAGATATACAATTCATCCATATTTTCTGAGAACATGGAATCGCCTGCTTGGTCAAATAAGCATCCTTGTGGAAAAGCTCTTAATGTAATGCCTCTAGAAGCAATCCTATTCCAACTAATTCCAGCATGTAAATAATATTGTTGATTCCTTAGTACAGAACTTTTGCAGTTTTTTATGTCTTCACCATTATTATGCCAATAAATCAAATCAACAAAGTTACCATACCATTTTCTATAATCACCTCCATTTACAAGAGGAAACCATTTACTATTCATATCGTTGCTTGATGTTTCAAACCAAGTTCTAATGAATCTATTGTTGTTTCCCGTTTGTAATCCTGTTACTGGATTAAATTTTTTCGCAATGTTGGTTCTGCTAATAATATCTATAATATCATCAGAAAAGGTATAACAAAAAGGAAAGTTTTTAATCTTTTTGAACTTGTCTTTAGTGCAATTATACACAATTCGATTACCGTCAATTGTATTTTGAGGAATGAATGATGTAGCAGAATAATCTTTAAATTTAAATCTGAAATCATGGTTCTCCATTGCCTTACGGAACAAAACGCTGATATGTTCAGTTTCAATTCTATAAAACGTTCTTTCATACAATTTAAAAAATAGACCACAGTCAGAATTGCCTGATTCTGATAACGTAAATGCAATAGATCCCCAATCATTTCCAAAATTACCTCTACCCATATGAAGCAAACTATCTATATTAAATTTGGACATCATATATGTTCTTATAGACGTAAAAGATGAATTAACTAGCCATGTTGGTTGAACAATCATGGAAATCTTGCAATACTTGTATATTTTATTCATTGCAACCAACATGAAAGTGGAGTATAAATCCATTGCTCCTGATTCATAATGTGCTAAGACGTAATTTTTTAGACAATTGTTCATGTTTGTTGCTTTCATATACGGAGGATTCATCACCAGCGCATGATACTTCTCCGTCAAAGCGAGAATCAGTTTAAATGCTGGCATTTGTGTACGCACTTCCTCTGGTACAATCTCCTGACTGCACCAGTAATCGGTTGTCTGCTTGATAAGCAGGCGTGTGCTCTCGCTGATGTCGAACTTCATGATAGAACCAAGCGAATCTGCATCCTGCATCAGGTCGAAGCAGGCTGCAATCTCTTCCTTCTGCTTGTTGGTAGCCTCGCCTTGGAAGTAGATGTGTAGCATGTCTTGAATAGGACCTTGCGTCTCTTTGTGCCATGGCTTAGGCATTGTGAGCACATTAGGCAGACAATGTGCATTGGCAAATGTCGCATCTTTCTGGCAAGCCTTCAGCAGGAGTGCAAACTGGCTCAACTGCTTGGCACGGGTGTCGAGGTCGATATCCGTGAGGTTGTGGCTGAAGATATTCTCTACAGCCTCTCCACGACCATAGCCTTCGGCAATATAAAGGTCATAGAGCTGGTCGAAACATTCGTTGAGTATATGGCCAGAACCACATGCTAAGTCTGCAACCTTTAAATCTGTTAACTCGTTGTATTTTAGTAATGTCTCATCGTTCGGTTTTTCTGAAGGTTCAACGAGATATTGCCACTTCTTTTGCAGCTGAGTCTCATATGGATTGTTGTCCAGATAGATTCTTCCCACGGTGTTCTGCACCATGTATTTAACAATCCAGTTAGGGGTGAAGATCTGGGTGGCTGCAGGAATCTCATCAGCCTCGAACTTGCCCTTCTTGGCAAACACCTCGTCCTTGCGCTCAGAGATATAGAACTGATAAAGCCATCCAATCAACTCAGGTGACTGGAAGTCTTCATCGGTGATAAATTCTGTATGGTTGAGCATATCCACAAAACCGCCTTCTGCCAGGATATTGTTTGGCAGAAGCAGCTCGGTGTAGTCGGCAATGCTGCCGAAACACTGGTTGATGATAGGGTTGTCGTGGCACCAGGCTGTGATGAGGATGGCAAACTGTTCTGTCACCTTGGTGTCATCATCAAGGAGTTCCACGAGTCGCTGGCGCAATTCTTCCTTCATCTGTGGAATGCGTCCCTGGCGGGCTTCATCCACGATGACAGGAGTGCGTGCCGCATCAGCATACGCCAGAACCGGACTGCAGAGATTGTTCTTCTGCAGGATTCGGATGGCGCAGAGACGGTTGAACCAGGTGTAGGCTGCTTCCTCATACACCTCGTTGATACCTTTCTGCTGAATACGGTTATAGAGGGACATCCACTGGTAGTAGAAGCCCTCTGTCTGCAACTGTTCATTCCAGAGAGAACCGCCCTGCATCAGCTGAGGCTTGTTCTCTTCTGCCACATTGCCGTTCTTGTCGAAGCCAAGTGTCGTAATCTTGGCAGCAATACCGGCTTTCAATATATTTCGTGCTTCGGTTGCGAAGCGTTTGATTCTATTTGTGTCCATACTTTATCTTTTGAACATGGATTTTATTTGATAATCATTACACCATCCTGGTCAACAAGCAGCTTTTCGAGCTGCTGGCGCAGACCTTCCAGGTATCGTTCTATATCCTCCGCATTCGTGATAGGCAACTTTGTCTTAGTCTGCAAAGACGCCTTGCGGATGCGCTTGTCAGGAGTTTTTGGTGGTTCTGGTTTACCGTCTCCTTCACCTCCTGGAGGCAGAGGAGGGTTATAAGACATAATCTTATCCACCTGCTCCTGATAGAACGTATCTGTGTTGGCATTGTTCTGCAGTACCAGAATATTTGTTGGAGTGGTCTTGACACGAATAACGGTTTCACGGTCAGACAGTACACTCTCTGGAACATGCTGTTTCTCGGCAACCTGCTTCAGATAGTCGAACATATCATTATAGGCTGCTTTGATCTTCTCACGGAGTTCATCACGTACACCATCCAATATACCTGATAACTGGCGTTGCAGCTTGATGTAGCCACGAAGACCAGAAATTGGCCATGGGTCGTTCTTTAACTTGTTGAAGTCGGTGACTGCTCCCTGCATCTCCATCGGAACGAATGGGAAGTTATACTGGTTGTCGGTCTGGAACTGGATGAGCTGCTTGTATGTATCAAGCTGATCATGAGTAAACTGCACCACTTCCTTGCACTTATCAATGAGCACCTTGGCTTCATCCTTGGCTGCGATGACGAGGTTGAAGAACTTCTGCGGGTCACGCTCGTTGAGCCATGATTCGAAAAGCTCAATTGCCTCACGGATAGGCTGGCAGAACTGGTAGCCTGCTATCTGCTGCTCAATATCCT
>ERZ773165.1650-NODE-1650-length-12892-cov-2.320636_pt1 | contig 12892 bp, 10 predicted proteins | sample MGYA00581003_ERZ773165 | MGnify/ENA primary metagenome ERZ773165 (study PRJEB29015, sample SAMEA2737817) | human gut metagenome | biome: human gut; feature: human-associated habitat; material: faeces | place: China | collected 2012 ... | reverse complement strand
GTCTCCGGCAGTTTTATCTTGAGTATCGGATGCTTATATGGTAAGGTAAAGGAAAACATCAGAGAGGAGAAAACCGGGTGAATACTACATGGAATGAAAATACAAAACGGTGGGTCGGGATCATTCTGCCGCTTGTGCTGGCACTGATCTCAGCACTGGTCGTGTCAAGGTTTGCAGCATCGGCAGACTTTCATGAGAAAACGATCACGGCACTTGACGACAAAAAGGCAACGGTTCTGGAGCTGACAGCAGCATCAACGGCGGCGTCTGCGGCAATCACGCTGCTTCCGGGAGACACGGCAACCCCGATCGCAGAAAAGCTGGCGGATATGAGTACCTATTTCCTGATCGTTCTCTGTGCGATCTATGTTGAGAAATATCTGGTCACAGTGACCGGCTATGCTTCGTTTGTCATGCTGATCCCGATTGCCTGTGTCCTTTATTCGGCGGGAACGGCAATTGCAAAGGATGCATGGAAAAAGCTGGCTAGAAAGTTTGCGTTATTTGCTATTGCAATCGTTCTGGTTATTCCTGCCAGCGTCAAGGTGTCTGATCTGATCGAGCATACGTATCAGTCTTCTATCCGGGATACGGTGGATGCTGCCAAGGAAGCAACGAAGGATATCCAGAACAGCAGTGACGGACAGCAGGACAGTGACAGCAGCGATAACAGCGGAGTACTGTCAGGCATCATTTCCGGTATTAAAAACGGTGTGTCCGATATTACGGACAAGGTCGAAAACGTGATCAATCAGTTTATTGAAGTTCTGGCGGTGATGTTAGTCACCTCATGCGTCATCCCGATACTGGTGCTGGTGTTCTTCTTCTGGCTGGCGAAGAGTATGCTGGGGATGGAACGCAACAAAAATGTCTGTTAAAAGTGCTCGAATAACTGCTAAAAATGTCATTTTACGCCCTTTGGCGTTTCAGGGCACTATAGAGGATGTTATCTTTACAGATTTGGACACCTTGACTTTACATCCGTTATAAGGTTTAATTTTGATGATGTGGATTTTGATAGAAAGGTACGGTACCAAAGATGGAAAGAAATTTGACGACCGGCAATATCGGGAAAACGATCGCATATTTTGCGCTGCCTTATCTGCTGTCTTATTTTTTGCAGACGCTGTATGGAATGGCAGATCTGTTTATTATCGGTCAGTTCGACGGTGTGGACGGGATTACTGCTGTTTCCAACGGTGGACAGGTTATGCATATGCTGACGGTGATCATTGTCGGACTGGCGATGGGAACAACGGTGACGATCGGCAAAAGTGTCGGAGCAGGGAAGCTTGATGCGGCTTCGGTTTCGATCGGCAACACGGTGACATTTTTCATGGGAATGTCGGTTGTGGTCATGGCGGTTCTTGTATTTCTGGTAAATCCGATCGTTACCCTGATCGGGATCCCGGCAGAGGCAGTTGCCGGAACGAGACGGTATCTGTTCGTCTGTTTCCTGGGGATACCGTTTATCACTGCATACAATGTGATCAGTGCGATCTTCCGCGGACTTGGCGATTCCAAAAGTCCGATGTATTTCATTGCGATTGCCTGCGTTGCCAATATTGTGTTAGATTATGTGTTTATCGGAGGTCTTGGAATGGGACCGATCGGTGCTGCACTGGGAACAACTCTGGCACAGACGATCAGCGTGATCATATCTCTGATTGCGATCCGCCGCAAGGAAACGGGAATCCATCTGACGAAGAAGGAGCTTCGGGTGAAGAGAGATGTTCTGGGTCAGATCTTAAAGATCGGTATTCCGGTTGCCGTGCAGGACGGCTGTATTCAGGTCGCATTTATTGTGATCAGTGTGATCGCCAACCATCGTGGGCTGAATGATGCAGCGGCAGTCGGTGTTGTGGAAAAACTGATCGGTATGATCTTTATCGTGCCATCCTCCATGCTGGCAACGGTGTCTGCATTATCTGCACAGAATATCGGCGCAGGAAGGCATGACCGGGCGAGAAAGCTTCTTTACTATGCGATTCTGATCACCGGCAGTTATGGAATCGTCATGACCATTCTGATCGAACTTTTCTCAAAGCAGACAGTTGGTATTTTCACAACGGATGCGGCAGTGATCCTGTTGGGAAGCCAGTATATCAGCTCGTATATTATTGACTGTATTTTTGCGGGAATTCATTTCTGTTTTACCGGATATTTCTGTGCATACGGAAAATCATATATTGGATTTATCCACAATATTTTGTCAATTTTATTGCTGCGTATTCCGGGTTCTTACCTTGCCTCGAAAATGTATCCGCATAATCTGTTTCCGATGGGATTTGCGGCACCGGCAGGCTCTATTTTGTCGATTGTGATCTGTGTGGGAGCGTATATCTGGATGCAGAGATCAATGCGTGGAGGGCGAAATGCGATGTCATAAAAATATCATAATTTTGACATTGATATCCCCGTGTATGAGGCATATAATTCAATGAAACATACAGGAAAGGGGAGATTTATAATGAGAGCGTATGGACGTTTTATGAAAAATATAGCGGCACTTGCACTTCTTTTTGCACTGCTGTCCCTGCTCCTGCCGTTCTGCAGTTTTCAGGCAGCCGGGCAGGACATGACCCTGTCGGGTCTGGACGTGCTGAAAGCGGGAGGCAGTGCCGCTTACACATATATACAGCAGGGAAGTGTGCCGGATGATCATATTATGAAAGCACCGTTTTCCTGGGGGGATGTGAAGGAGGGGCTTCATTATGCTGATGATGCAGGAGCCTCCGATCTGCTTATCGCCGGAGGTGTGGCAGCAGGCCTGCCGGTACTGTTCTGTCTTCTTGCCATGTGCATGCTGTTTCTGGCAGAGGGATCAAAGACTATGGTCGTGCCAACATTTTTAACGCTGCTTACAGTGTTGGAGCTTGCAGTGGCGCTGCTTGGATTTCCTGCGCTGCACCCGTATCTTCTGACGGGAGTGTATCTGTTTGCGGTGCTTCATGTGGTGGCACTTGTGTTTATCTTATTTGGGTGGCTGACCGGAGGTTATCGGGAGCCTGACCGGAAAGAGCGTGACCGCAGCCGAAGAAATGATTCCGGAGATGACGGTCGAAGTGGCAGAAGGAAACACCGCCATAAGCGAGGCAAGCGAAAGAAGTCCGGCCGGAAAAGGAGCAAAAAGGATTCAAACGATAAGAAAAATAAAGAAAAGAAGGATCAATCCAAAGACGAAAAGAAAAAAGAAGCTCAGCCAAAGGCAACTGCTGCAGTTGGAAATGTTTGTGATGGCACAGGGATTTATCAGGGATTTCAATGGAATTTGAGGAACGAGACATCTTCGCGCGTGACGATTGGGACGACACCTGAGGCGATGCGTGGGATTGAGACGGGCAGCCTGAAAGCAGCCGGTCACATTGCTGATCATAATTGTCAGATCAGTTATCATCCGGAGGATGGAAGCTACACGATAGACAGTCACGCAGCAGAGCGTATTGTACTGCGGCAGAATGGCAAGGCATTGCATCAGTTGAATAATGGAGACAGTGTCCGTGTTTTGGGACAGGTAAAAATGGAGGTTGGCTCCTCACATTCTATGTGGCTGAAATAGTATTTTTCTTCGCAAGAGGGTTAATTTGTGGTATAATAACTCCAAAATCCAGATGCTTCGCATCTGTCGCGCCCGCGAGTGAGAAAAAGCGGAGCTTTTTCGAACCTTTTGCCGAAGCGTATGAATTTACAACATAACAACTCCAAAGGAGGAGCTTGCGAATGAAAAAGAAAAATGGAAAACGAATCATTGCCGGCTTGTTGGCAGCAGGTCTTTTTGCGGCTTCGGTGATCTCACCGCTTCAACCGGAGGGAGCCGCTGCAGCAACAAAGATCAAGGTTTCAAAGACAAAAGTAACCGTTGCCGGAGGAGGGCAGGTTACTGTCAAAGTGAAGAATACCGGCAGCCGGAAAGTGAAAGCAAAAGTGTCCGGCAAAAAGATCATTGCCGTAAAGGTGATGAAAAAGAAAATCCGCATTACCGGAAAGAAGAGCGGCAAGACTAAGCTTATATTGAAGAAATGTGTGATCCGTGTTACTGTCAGAAATATGGGACAGAATGATCCGACCATTATCATGCCGATGGGAAGTTCCACACCGATGGTAAAGGTGAGTGCGAGTCCTGTCGTAAGTCCGGCAGTCCGCATTACACTGCATCCGTCTGCTACGCCGGTAAGGAGTCCGCAGAGCAGTATTAAGCCGAGTAATACGCCGGTTCCGACCGGTACAAGTGCAGTGCCGTCAGAGACGAATGAACCGCAGGACAGTACGAAACCGATCGAATCATCGCTGCCGGATCAGACCACTGTGCCGACGATGGCTCCGCAGCCGCCGGTGACGTCAGTGCCGACGACAACACCGCCGCCAAGCGTCACAACGGTACCGGCTGAAACGCCGACGCCAAACCCGACACCGCAGCCAAGCCAGACTCCGACACCAACAGTTACACCAGAGCCAAGTCAGACTCCGGTGCCAACGCAGACTTCACAGCCGACGGTGACGCCGGATCCTACAACGGCACCGGAGCCGGGTGAAACGGAGATACCATTTTCGACGGTTGCCCCAACCAGACAACCAACGATCATTGTGACCATTCCGCCAACAGCGAAGCCAACCGTAAAACCGACGGCAGCTGTAGGCACGGCAGATGCGCCGACAGAGACTCCGATACCAACGTTGGCACCGACAGTCAAGCCGGCAATAACACCAACTGTCATCCCGACCGCGACGGTAAAACCGACAGTGGCACCAACGGTCAAGCCGACGACCAAACCGACAACCAAGCCGACAGTCAAACCAACTACTGTTCCAACAGCAACGCCGGTTGCGACAATGAAGACAACGCAGCTTTCCTTTGCGAAGAAGTCGGTATATATTGGAGAGAGTATTACTGCTTTGAAAGCGGAGTGGGGTGAGCCGGAACGTATAGATCCGCTGCCACAGAAGAGCCTGTACGGATACATTTATAACGGCAACAGCCTGACAGAACCGTATCTGCTTGTCAGCGTTAAGGGCGAAAAGGTCGTTTCTTACTTTACGATCGCGAAAAACTTCACAGCCTATGATGCAGTGATAAGCACCGATGATAATGAGACAATTCAGCAGACGAAGCTGATACAGCAGGGCGCATCGGCACAGTCGATGATTGATGCGGGCTGGACCGAGCCGGGAACCTACGAGTTTGATGCTCTGGACAGCAGCAAGAGTGAGGCAAGAGTCGGAACGGAGGCATATTACAAGCTGACAGATAACGCATATATTTATGCATTCAGTGATTACTTTGATGGAGGAGACAAATCCATCTATGGAATGTACGCATTTTCCAGAGAATGCACCAAGTATTCCATGATGTACCGCACATATATGACATTTACCGATGAGATTCTCCGTGCGGCGGAGCAGGAGGTCTATGAGATGACCAACGCATACCGCAACTATATGGGGAAAGCGTTATTTAAGCTGGAGAACAGAACGACTACGGCAGCCAGAAAGCACAGTGAGGATAAATAACAACTATTTCCAGCATAACAGTCTGGATGGCTCGAAATTCTCCGCACGGTTGACGGCAGAGGGTATCAGTTGGTCGGGAGCCGGAGAGAATATATGTGCCGGAGCCGGCGATGCGATCAATATGGTGATCGGCTGGATCGGTTCCTCCGGACACCGAAAAGGTATGCTGACAGATTTCAAGTATATCGGAGTCGGAGCGGCGTATAGTAGTTCTGCAGATTATGGTATCTACTGTACGCAGGATTTCTGGAGGTAGAGTGATTTCCTGTATAATCAAAAGAGATTGTGTCTTTATTGGGCACAATCTCTTTTGATATTCAGCAATTCTTTGATAAGCGTAATTACGATGTTATAAATTCATATAATTCTGCAAAATGTTATGAACTGTTTTTATTGATGCTGTTTTACATATTCCGTCAGGATAGCATCGTCCTCCGGCATCTGACAGCCGACGATATAATGACCTTCATTATCAGAGCAGCGGATGATACGACCCTCTAAAGTGCTGTGATCGGTAAGCTCGAACTGCTCCAGTGTTATCGTGATCCTTTCGCCCTTGGCGGTGGCAAAGAATGGAGCGTCTGTGATGAAGGCAAATCCGTTTCCGCTGATATTGTCCATCTGTCCCGTAAACTCCTGTCCGGTTTCCGGGACAGTGATGACGCAGGAGTTGGTCAGATCTATACGTGGATATTTGCGGCGGTTATTGATCTTTGGACGGGAGCTGATCTGTACCTGATAGTGGTCAGCATCCGTTTTGTCCGGGGTGATCGCTGCGTTTTCCCAACAGTAAAGAACATTATCGACGGTTACCTGTACGTTGCAGGTCATTGGATGGGTGATAGCAGCATCCGGGAGGGTGATAGCGATTCCCTGCGCCAGAGGCTGGATCAGTTCTCCGTGATATTTACGACTGGCATCATCGGTCGGTGTAATGATCACCTTCATGCCCGGCTGCAGATCCTCCAGCCCCATAAAGCCGCCAATTCCAAGCTCGCACATCAGAGCTTCGACAACATTCTCAATCGTGTTGATATTTACGGCAGTTTCATCGTATTTACTGAGCATGCGGTGACAGATCTCATTTGATCCGGAAATGCCGGAGGTCATATCCTCCACAGTGGAGGAGACCTGTTCCATATTTGTCACAAGCTGGCGGTTCGACTGTTCCACACGCTTCATTGCGGCATCAATGGTATGAATGTGATGCTCGATCTGGTTGGAATCCGATGTGATCGTGGTAATATTCTGATTTGTCTTGGCAACCTTCTCCAGAGTGATCCGGATCAGCTTTAATGTATTTTCGATGGCGTGCGTCATCTGGTCAGAGGTTTCCTCGAGGCGGATCAGTGCTTCCTTGATCTGGCTGGAGGATTCCTTTGTCTCTGCACTTAAGGTGCGGATCTGATCCGCGACAACAGCAAAGCCCTTGCCCGCTTCTCCGGCTCTGGCGGCCTCGATGGATGCGTTGAGTGCCAGAAGATTCGTCTGATTGTTAATGCTTTCAATCGTGCCAGTTTCCTGCTTCACCATTTCAAACTCATCCTTAAATGCCTGAAGCGTTTGCTCTGTATCGGAGGAAAGCTCTGACATAGTCCTTGTAGTCTGAAGCAGACTGTTCAGATCCTCGGAGCTGTTCTGGGCGTGAGTGCCGGATTCGTCGATCAGCTTGACCATTTCCTCGATCATCACGGCAATGTGCTGTACCTGGGAACTGATGTCGCTGGTCATATCTACAGAGGATGTTGTTGTGGTCTGAAGATTGATATTGTTATTGTTCAGCGTGTCCATCTCGGCAGCAACAATATCAGCGCTGTGCTTGTTTTCACCGGCAAGCTCACGGACAACCAGGACGCCGTCCATAATGGAATTGCTGGCATTTTTGACCTTTTCGACCGTCGTGATCACACGGTGCAGATCGTTTTTGATGCTGTCTGTCATAGCACCGTCCGATTCGTTCAGATGGCGGATGGACATACCGTAGCAGATATAACAAAGAATGATGCAGGACAGCTCAAGTTGATAATCCTTCATGTTCGTGGCGGAGTTCATACCAAGAACAGCGTAGCGGTAAATGGAGCTGCCGATAATGATCAGGGCATTCACAATGCCGCAGTACCGCATGAAAAGCTGATCCTTATAGATCACCAGAAGACTGGTAACGGGAAGAACATAAGTAAATGCGATCGGCGACGAGGTCGTACAGATCACATATGTATAGAAAATACCATAACCGATCACCAGATCCAGTTTGTAGCGTTCCGTATTCCAGCCCCGGGTTCGAAGCAGGATCTCTCCGGTAATAAACGGAATCCAGCAAAGAGCCAGAAAGATCAGATAATATCTGGTGCTGTACAGACCGTTTGAAAAATCAGATCCGTAGTTGGCGGACAACAGGATCGCAAAAATAAGCCATATTTTGCGCGCCTTGCGGTTTGCTTTTTCCTTGAAAAGTTTTTCGTCATAATTCATATAAATACCTGTGCCTTTCAGAAATAACACCTAAAATTGTCGTATATATTCGGCAATCGCCTCAAGTGTCTGTGTGCTCTCCGGCAGCTCCGGTTCAAAAGCGCTGAAGGCGTGTGTCAGACGTTTATCATCCGGAAAGTCCATGATTGCGGACTCCATCCGGGCGGCATCCAGTGCCATTTTAAACTGCATTGTGTAGTGACGCAGATGATCTTTGCCACTTGTCACAAGAAAGCATGGTGGCAGAGACCGGATAATATCCGGATGCTCCGGGTTGACATATGGTGCAAATGCTGATTTCTTATAATGTTTCCCGTAAAGATATCTGGGCATAAACAGTCCGATCTGATCCGGCTTATTCGTGTAAAACATACCGCTGATCAGTCCAAGCGCATTTAATGGCAAAGCAGATGGTGTGACCCCGGCTGCCTGTGCGACCTTCGGATTGCGCTGTGCTGCCGCAGTATATACAAGAAGACAGGCTCCGCCGCTGTCTCCGACCGCATAGACCTTGTCCTGATCACCCTGATACTTTGCAAGCTGACCCTGTATAAAATCGAGTGCAAGGAAAATATCCGCAATCTGATCATAAATCTGACAATCCGGAATAAGCCGGTATTCCACATTAAACACCAGAAATCCCAGTGTACACAATTTGGCACAGAAGTATTGGTTAAATTCCTTGTTGCCAAGCAAAAGCCCCCCGCCGTGAACATTTACGATCACAGGAAGTGCCTCGGGAGAAGACGGTGCAGAATTCGGCTGGAAAATGTCCAGCCGGTGTGCCTTGTCGTGATCAGGAGCATAGGGGATATCAAGCGTCATCGTAACGTTATCCGGAAAAGTAAACCGATCGTTCCGGTTTGCATACTCCCTGTTAAAATCCTCGCGCTGCCTGTAAAACATATTTTTAATAAACTGTCTCATAAGATTAACCCGCTCTCATTTGTATTGCTTCTTCTATCATACCGAATTATTGAGGCAGATTCAATGAGTATTTTTATTTTTTAAAGATATGATATAATTGCAAAAATTTTACTTACCTGATCAAAGATCGTCTGATCGATTGCCATATGATGCAGAATGTCAATCATGAGCTTTTTACGGAGAGTGTGAAAAAAGAAATTCCGGTCAGCATGGGGCGGGAGGATAAAGGGTGGTGACGACAATCATGTAGAAAATTAATCTGTCCCATTTAACGGACAGACATGATTGCTAAGATAAAATGAAAGAATTATAAATGAAAAATAAGGAATAAGTTTTAGAAAAATATTGTGCTGTTTTTTGCATGCAAAATGTAATAATCGTATACCAAAATAAAAAAATTGTATTGCATATTTTTAGCAGTGATGATAATATGTTTTTGTAGCAAACGAAACGACTCTGTGGGGGAGTTGTTTCAGTAATGTATTGGGCGTGATTAGGATGTGTAAAGACATTTTTTGTGGGGACAAAGGATGTCTTTTTTCTGCACAAAAATAACAGAGTGATCATGAAAAACAGGTTATATAATATAGGTTTTATAACTGTTTTTTGTCGTTTCTTATATCCGGAATTCAGGACGGTTATTTTTCAGATATAGGATTGCTTTGTTTGAAACGTGTGTACTGTTTATGGGACAGTACATTTGTTTGTGCTTTCTGCAGAAATTATATTCTGATCAGCCGGGAAGGAGAATCTTATGGCTTTACGTAAGAAAGCAATGGCCATTGTCCTGAGTATGGCAATGGTTGCAACGTCGCTGTCGTTACCCAATATGACGGCGAAAACGGCACAGGCTGCCGGCAGTAGTTTTCAGAACCTGAACCAGTCGCAGATCACGGAGGCGATGGGTGTCGGGTACAATCTCGGTAACTCGTTGGAGGCTGCAAGTTCAGGAACACCAAATGAAACCGCTTATGGTAATCCAAAGCTTACGGAGGATCTTGTGTTAGCAGCAAAGGATGCCGGTTTCAAATCTATCCGTATTCCGGTTTCTTATCTCAGCATGATCGACGATAACAACGGATACAAGATCGACTCCTCATGGCTCGATCGTGTACAGCAGGTTGTTGATTACTGCGTGGATAATGATATGTATGCGATCGTGAATATGCACGGAGACGGATACACAACAGTAAATGGCGGATGGCTGTTATGCGGCAGCTACGACCAGACCAAAATTAAAGCGAAATACAAAGCATGCTGGGAGCAGATCGCAGATCGTTTCAAGAATTACGATGAGCATCTGATCTTTGAGTCCATGACCGAGGAGTTCTACTGAACCTATGGAACACCTAGCAGAACTGCTTATGCAAATATCAATGCGTACAATCAGATCTTCGTTGATACCGTGCGTAAATCCGGCGGCAATAATGACCAGAGATGGCTGCTGATCCCGGGCTGGAATACGAACATCGATTATACCGCAGGGGATTACGGCTTTGAAATGCCGACCGACAATTATTTATCTTCAAACATCGCTTCCGGACAGAAGAGAATCATGATTTCTGTTCATTACTACGATCCATGGGATTTCTGTGGAACGGAGTCCGGAGCAACGACCCAGTGGGGCGACAGCGTAACCGATGCGTCCAAGAAAGCAAGCTGGGGCGATGAATCTTACATGGTTTCCCAATTTAAGAAAATGTACACCAAATTTGTTTCTCAGGGATATCCTGTGGTGATCGGTGAATTTGGTGCCATCAACAAAGCAAATTATGACAGTCAGAATAAGACCTGCCGTGCGGAATATTATCAGAAGGTCTGCTATTATGCAAAGCAGTACGGAATGATTCCGGTAGCATGGGACAATGGTTATAATGGCGATTATGGTTTTGCGATCATTGACCGTTATTCCAACAAGGTCGTTCATCAGGAGCTGATGGATGCAATGATGGAGGTTTATGGCGGAAATGAGTCTGCCACAGCAACAGGAATCACATTGAGTCAGTCCTCCATGACCATTCACATCGGAGACGAGAAGCAGCAGCTTACCGCAACATTAACACCGGCAGACAGCAAGGATAAGGTTTTATGGAGCTCCAGCGATGAAGCCGTTGCAACCGTTAATTCCAAGGGACAGGTAACCGCTGTCGGTGCCGGAACATGTACGATCACTGCATCCGTACCACTCGGCTACAAGGCAACCTGTGAGGTGACAGTTCCTCAGGCCAATTATGTACGCGCCAAAATGTACCTGTTGGAGACAGCAAGCTGGCAGTCAGTGATCAGCGATGAGTATGTTGACATTTATTCGGACGGCGGAGATTTCTCTCTGTCTCTCGATGCAACAAAGAGCCAGCTGCAGAACATCGGCTCACTTTACATTAAGGACATTAACGCGGCAGATGATGAGGCATCTGTATTTGATAAAGCAACCATTAAAGTGAAGTCCTTTGAGATCAATGGACAGAAGTACACCATGAAAAACGATACCTTCACATACGATGTATCACAGAAGGCATCCGATGATGGTCTGATCTGCCCGATCTTTAACTTCTCATTCATCAACGTATGGGCCAACACCCATGTTAATAACGTAACCGTAGAAAATGCAAATTACAAAGCATATTTCAACAATGTAAATTATCAGACCGTAAACTCTGTAAAAATAAACTTTACGGTATCCGGAATCAACGGAAGCGATGCGAAGCCAACGGCAGCACCAACGGTAGCTCCGACCAAGGCACCGACTGCAAAGCCGACCGTAGCACCAACGGTAGCTCCGACAAAGGCACCGACTGCAAAGCCGACCGTAGCACCAACGGTAGCTCCGACAAAGGCACCAACGGCAGCACCGACGCAGGCTCCTGTGATCACAGGAAAGAAAGTGATCGCATCCAACCTGACATCTACCTATGCAACCAATGATCCGTCATGGCTCATGAATGCATCCGATAATGATATTGTAACCGTTGTTTACACATGTACCGATCCATCCCATGCAAACTGGGGAATCCTTGGATGGGGCGCATCGGTAGACAATACATGGCAGAATGGTGACAACTACTCTGCAGCAAGCAATGCAACCGAAGAGGTTACCAAAGTTTACACCGTAAAAGAACTGAAGAAATCATTAAACATCAAAGCAAACTCCAGTGTAACTTATCTGTGCCTGTCCGTATGGAATGGCGGCAAGATCGTCAGCCTTTCTATTGCAAGCACCGACGGCGAAACACCGGAGCCAACGGTAGCTCCAACAGAAGCACCGACCGTAGCTCCAACCGTTGCCCCAACTGAGGTGCCAACAGAAGCACCGACAATTGCACCAACCGTAGCACCGACTGTTGCTCCGACAGCAGCACCAACGACTGCACCAACAACGACACCTGCCGGTGACTCTAAAATAACAGGCAGCGTGAAGCTCACAAGTAACTGGGGAAGCGGCGGAATCGCCCAGATCACTCTGACCAACGAGACAGGCGTAAGCTACACAAATGGATGGACTGTAGAGTTCACATTAGACCGCGAGATCACATCTATGTGGAGCGGCGAGTGCGTCAGCCTCGGCAAAAACCGTTACCGCATAAGCAATCCCGGCTGGGACGGAAATTGGGCAGCCGGAAAGACAATCACATTAAATTGTGGTGTCGGCGCCGGAAGCGATTCTCCGATGATCACGGATATCGTTATGAAGTAACTACTCCGAAAAGATTGTTTTCATTCACAAAACCAAATTTTATTTGCCATATGTATTAATATAATGAGATTTGGGGCAAAGAGATTTGTTCCAAACGAATGCAGCCGGTACGACCGAGAGGACGTACCGGCTGTGTTTGTTTGGGGATGGATATGGCATTGATTGAAAAAAACGGGTTTTCGTGATATGCTTTTCTTATATTAACTCGTATAATAATAGAAGAAAAATATGAAGCTATTTTTAAATTTATCCCAGAGAATAACGGAGGAAAAGAGAATGGTTGATACCCAA
>ERZ773165.1627-NODE-1627-length-13015-cov-41.853472_pt1 | contig 13015 bp, 6 predicted proteins | sample MGYA00581003_ERZ773165 | MGnify/ENA primary metagenome ERZ773165 (study PRJEB29015, sample SAMEA2737817) | human gut metagenome | biome: human gut; feature: human-associated habitat; material: faeces | place: China | collected 2012 ... | reverse complement strand
ACCATCTGTCTTTATCCTTAAGAAGTAGCAACCGAACGATGGGATTTTTCTTTTTTCTCAGTTTAACACCAGAAAGCTTTCTCTCAACGGAGAGAAAGCTTTCTGGTTATTGTAGCTTGGGTATCCTGCATAGATACCTTAATAACATATACTTCCTGAGGAGAAGCCGTGGAGACTATAGGAATGCTGACAGATGCTGCACCTTCAGCCTTTCTCGATGCCACCAGTCTTCCATCAAGGGTATAAACCTCCACCTTATTTAATAGAGGCCCCCCAACCTTGGATACGACGATCAATCCCCGGGCTGGAGAATAGAACTTCACATCACTCTCGCCCACCTCAGCATCTTCGATGCCAGTGGTACTGCGCGTCTGGGTAAGGAAGTATCTGCCGTGCTCGTTTGCCTGCACCTTCACTTCCTCGCCATCCTTTATCTCCTGATACTTTCGGGTGGCAGCATCATAGAGATAGAGAGGAGAAGAGAGGCGACCTGCTCCTTGAACATTTAAGCTCATCAGCTCAGACTTCTTAGCCACAACACCCAGCGGAACATAGTAGATTTCCGGCAGCGAGTTTACCATGACAGCCTGCGATGAAGCCACCGTATAAACAGCAGGTACATCCGACAACAAGTCATCTCCGAGCAATTCGGTATCCTCCCTGCCATCGAACTCTTGCGACGCATCAGCATTCAATATCAGATACGAAGAGCTCGCAGTCCCCTTGCCTACCTGCAATCTGATTCTGCTATTCTGCTCCTCACCCGCAATATCAACACCCTTGGTCACATCCTTATCCACCGTCATGTTTGTATCAAAGTGGATGGTAGGCTGAGCGGTTTTCGACTTGATGAAGAAAGCCTGCATAGGCGCTATTCTTCCATCCGTCTCACCATTCAATGTAATTGTATTGAATCCATTTGCCTCATTGTCATTCACAACCCAGTAAGATACATTGTCTTCTCCAAGAGCCGCCTTGTTTCTGGCATTGGCAAAGAAGCGTTTCATATCCAGCGTTGCCATATACGGGTTGTAGGTGAGATAATAATAATTTCCATCACCTGCTCCCTGATGGGCATTTGCAGCCAGAGTTACATCTACAGCTCCAATGGCCCCTTCCTTGCTCGAAGGTTCTACCGAAGCAATGATGAGGTTGCCCTTGCCATCATCTGTCCTATCGATGTCGTCATGCTTCAATCCCCCCAAGTTACCCGTTAATGGGTCGTAATAATCGTATGCCTTATCGTCCTTTGGCAATCTTACCAATGCCTTTCCCGAAATGCCGGCAGGCGTATATTTATCACCCACCTTCACTGCAAAGCCGGTTAAGGAAGCATAGGAACCATCGGTATTGACCTTTGGCGAATAGACCATCGAAGCCGCATTATAAACATGACTCCAATATTGGGTATTCCAATCTATCGTACTTGGCACGCTCACTGGAAGCGAACTGTAGTCGTAGGCATCATAGTTGCCATCAGTGCGGTATTCTCTGGTATCGCTTCTATCCCAGGAACGCTGGTAGAACGGCATCTTGGTGCGATTGTTAACAGCCTCATCAAAGGTGATAGGCTGGAAGGCTTCCGTCTCCTGGCGTCCCGTCTTCACAGGCACATACATATCGCCTGCCACCATATTCTTTAATGGCGAACCGAAGAGATACCAGCGGTTGTAACTCAGCTCCTGCTCTACCCATGCCTTGTTGTACACCAGATAGTGCTGGTTACGGACCTCTGCTCCCGGCTTGAAGTAGATCTGGTCGCAGGTATTTCCATAGAATTTCACGCAAGAATAGTTGCGCCCCGGATTGGTTGCGCCATAGCCCAACTTGCTTCCGTCATCCACCATCATATCATACTGGATGTAGTCGGTGGCGGTGGATGCACCATTATTCAGTTTGTTGAGAATACCATCACTACCCTTTTGCAGATAACCCAGGAGCGGATAATACCCATTATTATAATAAGGTGTAAGTATCGTTACCTTGGTAAACTTCATAGGCACGAATGCCTGCTGAGTCTTCAATTCGGTATAGCCCGCTGTTGTTCCATATACAGGATAGGTATCGGCATCCGACTTGTAAAGCTCTGTTTTGGTAGAACGGCGCCAGTTGAGGTCGTTATTCCAGTTGTTGTTCATACCGCCATCGGCTGCAGGAGCCCAGGTAGCAAACTCCGGCACCACATAGATGCGGAAGAAGGTAGTACCCGGACAGCTCGTAACCTCGGTGTTAGTTGTGCCATTCTTCTGCATAAAGCTGAACGAGAGGTCATACCAATAGCCTTCGTGCAAGTATTGGGCATAATCATCGCAGACCTTCAGGTCAAGCGTACGCTGATCCGTCTCCTTGTTGAGATGCTTCAAACTGCTAGCCTTAATCGTGAAGATGTCTTTCTTTCCCAACACAGCGTCATTGTTCTTCCACATAGGGTCGTTGGTGCCGTCCATCAACACATGAATACCATCTTCCGTATTAAACTCAAAAGAAACAGAACCCGAAGAATTACTCAAAGGTTCGGTACTGCTGATTGGTATCTGCAGGAACTTCTTATTCTGCTGCATGTCCTTGAGTTGCGGCAATCCGATGCGCACAATGCGCTGGTCGTTAGGATATTTTCCATCAACGAAACCAAGATTGATACGAGGTCCATCCTTCAGCACCCGGAATTTATATTCGATAGGATCAGGACAAATCTGGTAATCCACATTGTTGATGGTGATGATATTTCCATTCTTGGTGATAGGCAACAAACAGAGTGTATGCGTACCAAACTCGAAAGTCTTCTTCAGCTGAGAGGTTGCAGCCAGAATCAATTTACCATTGTCGATATACTTTTTTATTTCTGCCTTATAATCTTCACTGATTCCCGAATTCTGCACATCCCAAGAATTAGTACTTGTACTATTCTTATCACGGAAAGCATGGAGAGCCTCCAGGAGCTTAGTCTTATTGAATTCCTCCTTACTACCGATGAACCAATCATATTTCACACCAGTAATGGTGATACCTCCACCCACGTATGGGTCGGTGGTATGCAGGTCTGCATTCATGGTGACATCCGCATTCGTCCGGTCGCAGCTTACTCGATAATCAGCAATCACCTTACTCTCGGCATCACGAATCATCACCGTCTGCTTCATCATTTCAAACAATTCACTGTAGCTGGAGCACACCACGTTTCGGTTTCCCCACATGCTGGCATCATCAGGATTGTCAAAGTTTAGAGACACATAGAGTTTCTTACCTAACGGTAATTTGAAAGCCTTATCTACCAGAATATAATAGGTTTCACCGTTCACTATCTCAGTTTCACCAGCCTGCAAGTCTTTCTGATAATAATGGAAATCACATTCTCCATATTTCTTTCCATTACCATAGTCAAGGTCAACCGGTTCACCCTTTTCATCCACGAAGCGATAGTAAACCTTACTCTTTCCATCACGATCTACCAAGGCGCGAGATTGCAAGTTTTCATATACCGCACGTAATTTCAACTTCACGGAAGCAGCCGATGCTACATCATCGCATACAGGCTGATTCTGGATGACATCAACAATAGCACGCTTCTGATAAAAGCGGATATCATCAACGGCATAATCGGCACCTTTTGTAGAAGTACAATAGTTATCCACCGTGACGAGGAATTTGTGAAACTTACGCAGATTCTCACTATCCCGCAAGGTAACCTTGGCATAAACCTGATACCACTTGCCGTACTGATAATTATTCACCACCGTCTTCATGTCGCAACTGGCAAAAGAATGGATTAAGTTTTCCTGCCTTGCCACTCGGTCGCCATTGTCACCATAAAGCTTGAACATAACCTGTGGAGCAATTTGCCCACTTTGCGTCAGGTCAGCTATTGCCGCACTCACGATAAAGGTTGTACCACTACACAGATTGGCAGTAAACTCGGCACTGGCAATCTCTCGGCTCTCATCCGAGGCATCCACATAAAGGAAATAGCCCGCCTGTTTACCGGTAGTCAATCCATAGGTTCTGTCATAGAGATTCATGTTGTCACCATACCACCACTTATATCCTTCGCTTGAAGTGGAGATACCGCTTACACCAGCAGTCTTGTAAACTCCATATTCACCATGAACCGGCGCATTGGTACAATCATTAAACCACCAACCGGCAGTTTTTGAATAAGTTGCCAAATTCTTATAAACGAAACCATAATGGCGCAATTCCCATTTACTTGGATTAGGAGCTACATTGTTGTCTTTGGTTGGCGCATCGTATGTCATTCCATCCGACAGATTATCAAACGAAATCGGCTCGGTAACTTTTACATAATGATCTTCTATGTAAGAGAGGGTACGAGTAGGGGCACCGGTATTCAAATCATCAAAAAGCGCCGGATATTCCTCAGCAAAACGACAGCTGAAGTTTGCCACAGGGCACCACTGGTTTCCCCTTGCTCCCAGATAAGCAACCACATTGAAGCGGCTCATCGTCTTGAATTTAGGAAGCTGAGAATAACCCGGTCTTACCTTCTCACCTGTAGTTATATGAGTCCAATCCCTATCATTTAACTTATAGGGACTGATTGTTTCAAATCGCGACTGACTTTCGGCATCAATATCACAATAATAAGTATTCGTCTCATCATAGACCCTCCACTTTACAGCAGTAGCCTGAACAAGCGTTTTGCTGAAATCACTCTCTTCAAACTTGTTCTCAGCCTCTTTACCCGACTGATAATAAATATGTTTATTGTTGAAAGCCTGATCGGTTAGCGGATAGAAATAATAACGGTTTACATTGTTGTAGTTCAAGCGAAGGTTTGCCTCGCTTTTCCCATTGTCAGTACTGTTAATACCAATAGTTACATCCTGATTATCCTCAAAAGTACGTGTACCCGTATGGGAATCAACAACAGCCCTTCTAAGCTGGTCGGCTATCCATGATGCCTTTCGGATAACAAACTTATATCGGATAGAAAGGGTTGGTTCGTGGCGGAAATCGGTTCCCCATCCCACCGTGATACCATCATGGTATCTACTCACATCACAGGCTATGGTGTCAGCCTCCCAGGAATCATAAGCCGAGCCAGATGGAGCAGAATAAGTTACACCAACAGTATTCTGAGCAGGATTTACCTGAAGGCAAACAGCATAAAGTCCTTTACCATTAACAAAACTATAGAGTCGATAGCCCACCTTAGTCAGGCGCGAAGATGCGGCATCAGTCTTCCAATCATACCAACGATAGTAACCTCTTGGTTCCAAGTCAGAGTCATTGATGGACATAGGGAGTGCAAGGACCAGCCCTTTCTGCCCTTCGGTAACATAATAATAATAAGTGAGTTCGTGACACTTCTGCGTACCATTCCAATTATAATCGCCTTTCTTGTTGGCAATACCTTCGAAATGGGTCAGCTTGTCACCAGCCCACACAGCCATTGGCAGCAACCCGAAGATTACTGCCAGACTGATACGATATATGTAAAACTTAAATGCCTTCATTACTAAAAGTCTTTGTGTTTAATACTATTTTTTCAGTATTCTTTCCTGCACGGGTCAGATTTATTTGCTTCATCGTAAAGCGAACCTTGCGGGAGATGATAGGATACGCACCCAAGCCATTCTGTTCCTTCACCTTGATCTTCATTGTATAAATGGCAGAACCGGTACGGTTGCCCATTTCTCCTTCCAGACGATAAGCAGATGGTATCCAGACTGGCGAACGGTCGAAGATGTTTACGCCATCAGCTCCCTCCAGATTCTGCTCCTGCAGCTTCCAGCCATCAGAACCTGCCGCATCTGTTCCCATCTGCCATTCACTCACTGACAGGGTCTGAGAACCAGTACGGCCCAACTTGATGACCTCCGGTTTGATATGAAACTCACCATAATAACCGAAGTCAAGCGAAAGATTTTCACCATTATCCGTTACCTTCGGCAACACCCCGATTGGCGAGAATGCCTCCACCGTCCATCTAAGCTGATAATCCTCCAGCTTGATAGGAATCTTCAGATAATCATTGCGCCGGATTTCATTCCATGATAGCATGGCATAACGTTGGTTACTGGTAGCGCCCGTAGCCGCATCTACCGTAGTAAGCGAAAGGATAAAATACCGGTTGCCACCATCTTCGCCCTTATCTACCAAACTCTCGTTCATATAGAAACAAGCCGTTTGCGTAGCTCCTTCCCCTATGGTTATACCATCGTTTTCGGCAGCCGTCAGCGTAATGGTTCCCTTCTTTGCCGAATTTGCCAGATTCACTTGCAATTGATTATTCGAATCCACATTTGGCAAAAGCTTGATATTCGGATTACCATTCAGGGTAACATCCGAAAGGGTGATGGTCTTCAGATTGATGGCATGATCCGTGGCATTGGTAATGGAGAGCTGTACCTTAGCCATCATACGGATAACCTCCAGATTGATGACCTGCTGATTATCAGTTATATTCACCACCTGCTTATTACTCATCGGATAACCGTTCTGAAATTCAGGCGTTATCAACAGATGGAAGTGTTGACTGTTGCCATCCATCTGATAAGTCTGTTCATCAAAATCAGTTGGCAGCTGTTTCCCAACAGATGTGCTGGCATTCAACCCAATCTCTTCAGGCTTGATATTGGCAAAAGAATAGAAGGTTGTCTCTCCAGTATTCAACTTTACAAACACCTGGTCTTTCTCCACCTCAGTAACACCAGATTCAAAATCGGAAGTGATAATCTTCTCTATCTTTCCATTCTGTACCACCACCACAAACCAGCTTTTCATCATTTCTCCAGGCAAAGCTTCGTTATCCGTATCCCACAGAGAAGACCGGGAAGACTGCGAAGTCTGGGAAGATAAGGCAGACAGCTGCAACGTCACCCCTACCCGGTTCTCGGCATCAGCCTGACCGGGAAAGGAAGTTGCTTCATCACCGGCAGAACAAGCCGCCAGCAAGCATACTGCCCAAAAACATATATAATAGTATATCTTTGCCATGTTTTGAAAAGCCTACAATCAATTGCTTGATTTATATTTTCTTATTAATACTTTATTTATTATTCATAGAAGTTACATCACGATTTCATCGTGATCACGTACATTCCATTTCCTCACCGTCAGTTTCACGAGATTCTGACCATTGCTGCCCTTATACACCTCGAAGATATAATAATGGTCGCGCACGATATCATTGATGGTTGTACCTTCCGTTCCTTGGTCTGTATAATCAATGAAGCGCAGGGTATATTCCTTATCTTTGCCTGGTGCATCCTGTTCAACGGTTCCTTTTCTAGCCAGTTTCAACTTGATGACACATTTATCCGCATCTACCTGACCATTATTCTTATATTCAGGCAGATAGATAGGAACATCATCTGTCATCGTGATACCTCTGGTTTGTCTGGAATTGAAAAAGTGCTCAAACTCCTCGTGAGTAAGCGATGCAGTCTGTTCACAATCTGTATATTTATCAGGCATACAATAGCCCTTATTATTATAGTTGAAGAGTTGCATACTATGTATGCTCCATCCATTATTTTTCATTTCACTGCTCAGATACACCTTTACCTTGGCTACCGCCCTCAGCAGGTCGATATCCGAGAAATCCTGACGCTTGCCGGCAGCAAGTGTAAAGTCAACTTTCTTGACGCCCCACATGGGCAGATACTCAGGATTTGCTTCGTAATTAAACGACTTCTGGGCGATATCCGTATGGTTGTAGTCTTTCTGCAAGTCAGCCTTCATATCGAAATTGGCATAAACCACCATTTTTCCTTCAAAATGATTGCCCACAAGTACCTTATTGCTCACAGGCAAAGAGCCTGTCAACTGGTAGATACTACCGTCCAAATGAACAAGTACCATGTTTTGCAGGATTCCAGCCATACGATGATTTGCATCATAGAAAACGACGTGGAATCTGCTAAAGTCGATACTGTTTTCCATCTTCGTTACCGGATCTTTAGGCTCATCTTCTTCACCTCTCGAAGCAATCTGCTTCCCTCCCGACTGCCCTATTCTTGTATTGTTATCGGTATCCGTACCTTTCAGGCAAAGGGTAAGCGTGATATGGGCTTCGGCATTCTCTGATTCTGTATCTCCCTGGTCGCATGAGACCAAAGCAATACAGCCCAGCCAAGCCATAGCAGTAGCCAAGAGGAACTTGAGCAGTCCCTCTGCATATCTTATTCCTTTCATCTCATACATCATGATTCAATATTATAATCAGGAAAACTCCTAACTTTTATTTTCTAACTTCTACTTATTATATGTCAGCCTTGCACTTTTTACATATCAGCCTTGCTCAGCACCACTCTCCATGAGTTGATGATGACTGAGGCTGACTGCCATTTGTGATTTTCGTCGATGAAGAATACAAGGTCGTAGGAATCCTGTCTATCCAGATATTCCTGATCGCTCATACTCTTGTTATAATTACCTTTCACCATCAGGGCATAATCTATCAATGGAATATTGATAATGCTTGCACCCGTAGCTTTGCTATATACACGCAGACGCATATCATGACCTTTCACCAATCGGTTGGTTGTCAATTCTGCGATGGCACATGCCACAGAAGTCTGCTCGCCGGTACCTGAACTGACACCGGCTGTACCGGAGTAAGCTGACCAAGCATGATAGGTAAGCATCTCATCCTCCATCAAACTGTTGTCGTAATCCATCTTACCATTGTTATCGGTAATCTGGAAGATGAAGTCATCGGCATTAAGATTTGCTCCCGACAGATTTTGCAACACCACCTTGACCTGATTGGTATTCTTGGTAAGCGAAACCTTGACGGTTCGTGTTCCACCTTTCTTTATCTCGGTAAGATCGGCTTTAGCCAACTGTCCATGAAAGAGCGGAGTCAAATCATGGTCGATGATTCCTTTATCGGCACGATTCACCGTAGCCTTGAGCACATCACAGGCTGAAGAGCCTACGCTGGCCTGTCCAAAAGTATAGGAGCCAGCATAACGCTCTTCGCCCTGTGCCCATACAAGAAGATCATAGACACCAGGAGTCAGGTCGTCGATGTTCATACCCTCTTCGGCGATAATCTTCTCGGCAGCCTCAGTTTTGACATAAGCCAATTTTCCCTGCTGGTCGAAAGCATAAAGTGTGACGTTCTTCACCTCATGAGGGAAAGCATCGGCAAACTTCATATTCATACCGTAGAGGAACTGCACCTTCAGATGAGTCTTCAGCAGTTCCTCACATCCCTCATAGCTATCGTGCCAGTAATCACAGGATGCAAGCAGCAAGCCGAGGATGGTGCAGCAAGAGAGCATCATCAGCCTTCCCTTCTTTCTGATATCATTTATAATCTTCTTCATTATATCGAATATGAATAAATTACTTTGTCTGATCCAAATCTACATTTGAGGATACCACGCGCCAAGAGAGAACCTTGATACTTGCTGCAAGATAAGTATTTTCATCGCTTGGTATCATTGGGTCGATTTCCTTCTTAGGATCATAGACAGGAGTACCAAAACCCTTGATGTTCTGAATGGTTACCTGATAAGAATGGTTACGCACGATACCATACTCGCCTAACTTACCAGCTTCACCGAGATGCTTGATAGGGGTATAATAATAGGTAGCACCATCCGTAGAACGAACCTGAGCCGTCTCCTTTGCAAGGGCAGCATTGACATCGTCCTTAGATGCTTTTGTCCATGTTTCTCCATTCTTGACATAAAGATCACCTACGGTGCTAGCCAATGTTGCTACAACCTCATAATTCTTCACTCCAGAAGATTCAGGAGAACCCGGAACAACCGTCTTGAAAGCAATGTCAGAAGCCTCTATTGATTTATAGACATCGCCACTTTTAGTAGTGGTCTTTTTGAAGTAACGTGCAAAACCACCAACAATCTGTTTTTTAACAGCTTCCTCACCGAGATAGGTCAAACCTCTATACTGACATATTTGCGCTGGCTTATAGTCACCATCATCATCCTTGTATACCAGCTTGGCTGCAACTATCAGTTTTGTCAAAGTATTCAAACTTTTTGTTGGATTTGCAATCACCTCTGTTGGTGTATTTGGCAATGTATAGACAGGTGTAGTAGAGAAATCACCAGATAAAGACAGCTTAATATTCTCAAACTTAGGATTAACTCCTCCCTGAGCACCTGATGTGAAAGGTACAGACTTAGACCAAAAACAACGATGGTAATCAGAAGTTGTCCAAGGAGAGAAACCTAATTCTCCAGCATACCATGCAGTATTGATCTGCTTGCAAACCTCTGCCTTACCATTAGCATCAGCCACCTGCCAGCCCTGAACTACAGCATATACAGGATATGTTTTTGTTGTTGGAGTTGCATTGGTATTTTCTGCATAAGTAGTAACATCAATGTTACCAACATTTATCTGATACTTGCCTTCTGCATTTTTGCTCCATGCTTTCTCAGTCTCGTTAGTACGAACATAGTCAGCATCAATTTTCGCATTCACCTTGGCATTAACTCGCTCTACATAGATATCTACAGGTTTTTTCAAAGCCGCATCAGATGAAGCAAAAACGTTGTTTGCTACAGGTGTAGAGCAAACGTCCTGTCCCGCACTCTCATACACAGAATTAGACATGACAAAGCCATTGGTAGTATCATAAAACTTACTACCTGTTGCAGAAGTACGGAGTTCTGAAAGAGTCATAGTACCACTATGCAGGGTTGTATTATCCAACACTTCTGGATTGATCACTGCTATAACAGAGGCAGGAATAGCTTTAGTCTCACCTTTTAATACAAGCACTGCCTTGGTTTTTATTTCGGCAGTATTGTTATGGTCACCGCCATCCGTTTCAACAGTTTGATCCAAATAGTTAACAGACTGCTCATTTGTTGCATCTTTATTAACCAACAGATATGGAGTACCATCACCATTAAAAAAATAGAAACGCACCTTGTTGATCGTACTCTCAGCACCAACGCCATCATCATAAGTACCACCACCCTGTTCATAACCACGAGATGTAGGAGCAGAACCCACGTTCTCGATATTTACGGCAAGGAAAGAAGTAGTCCCCTTATCGTTCTGTGAATCACCGCCAGCAACATCTTCGCTAGAGCAGGATGCAACCGTCAGCATCAGTGCTGAAGCCAGCACTGATGAAAGCATCGTAAATTTCTTCATAATTCTATAGTTTTAATTTTACTTATAATTTCTTTTTCGTTCTATTGCATCATCATCATTTCATACGCCTTTCTTGCAGCATCGGCTTCCTTTGAATCGCCGGCTCTATCCAAATATGGCTTGGCTGCATCGGCATCTCCGTTGTTCAGACGGATAATGGCAGCATTCAGGTTTGCCATTTCATCCGTTGGATACATGCGGACAGCCAGCTCCATCACCTCATTGAAGTCCTTGGAACCTACCTCATAGGTCTGAGCCACCATAAACAGCTCGTTGAGCGACAACAGCTGCGGCTTGGTCTTCATGATCTGCTTTGCCTCTTCCACATCGAAAGGCTTAACCTTATAAGTAATGTGGTAGTCGCTATGGCGGAGAGCCGGATAGCAGAGGGTGAGCAGGGTGCGATACTGTGCAGGATATTGCTGCTTCAGCTTTGCATCACGAGCATCTGGATCCAGCTTTTTATCCTGGGCTATCGCAAGAAGCTGCTTCTTTTTCTCCAAGTTGCTTGACTTGATATATTCACGCAATCCATCCCAGTCTTCGGCTGTAGAGGATACCGTGAAGATGCTGTCAGGCAAATCCACCATCTTGCGAACATACTCTGTCAGGGTGATGGCACGATTCTTTGCCAGATACTCATTATGCTTATACGAACCTTCCGGCGAAGCAAAACCATGGATATTGACGCCCATCACCTGCAGGTTCTTATCCGCCTTCAATGCCTTGATGGTAGTGATGATGCTATCCAACTGTGCCGGATTACGGCGATAATCAGCACGCAATTCTATCCTGTTGACCGGGAAATCGATATAGGCACGCTTATCCAAATGACGAATCTTTGGAGCCTCGGCAACGACTGCCTGCAACTGCAGAACCGGTTTCAGTACATTCTGCTTAGGCTGCTGAATGCTCTCGATAATCTGAGGAGCATCTGTAGAGCGTTTTTCATCTGCTCTACCCGGAATCAAATAAATGAGGGAAAGAGCCACCTTGGTGGGTCCCACATAATTTTTATGGGCAGATTTGAGTTTTTCACCACAGGTACCACATTCGAATTTATCGTATTGGGTATGGATATAGCCCAATCCGAGCGAAGCCTCGAAGTTCCAGTGCTTAGAAAGAATCCATTGTTTACCGGCTGTGATGCCGCCTCCGGCATACCAACCTTCATAGCGATGGTTGCGCAATCCTTTCAACAATCCGAAAGGAAACTTCACGCCTCCCACATTATATTGGCCGCCCAAGGCATGGACACCCATAAACCATCCCTCAAAATTCTGATTGAACCAGTAGCGATACTCAGGCATCACCATCCAATGACGAAGACAGGAATGGTCACCGCTACTTTGCTTCCAAGAATTCAAGCCGAAGAAAACCTGAGCTGTATGCTTCTTGCCTACTTCCATTTCCATTCCCATATTAGGGGTGGTAGTAGCCCAATAAAGCGCATTAGTCTTGAAGCCTATCTGCTGTGCTTGCATTGATTTGACACAAAGGCACATCAGAATGGCTACAGCCATAAACTTACTTACTTTCATATTCAATTATACCTCCTGAATACAATTATCTTTGTCTTTTACTTTTATTTATTTACTATTTTATGTTATATAATTGCAGAATCATTAAGCTATAGTACTGCTATTTTTTTATAATTCGGGTGCAAAAGTAACAAAAAAGCTAGAGAAAACACCCATAATATTGTTAAAACAAGTGAAATATATACAAAAAAGCAGAAGGTTCTCTCCTTCTGCCTGACTTATAGCAAATTACATAAGTATCTCTTTCAGCGGTTTCATCACGAAATCGCGCTCTTCCATCAGAGGATGAGGAATCTTGAAATCGGGCTCATTGATGACCAGATCATCTATCATCAGAATGTCGATATCGATGATGCGGTCGTGATATT
>ERZ773165.1622-NODE-1622-length-13023-cov-2.399445_pt1 | contig 13023 bp, 10 predicted proteins | sample MGYA00581003_ERZ773165 | MGnify/ENA primary metagenome ERZ773165 (study PRJEB29015, sample SAMEA2737817) | human gut metagenome | biome: human gut; feature: human-associated habitat; material: faeces | place: China | collected 2012 ... | reverse complement strand
GACATGAAAAAGACCATGAGCGAGTTGACCGCCGAGCAGACTGGGCACACCGTCGAGGAAATCTACCGCGACAACGAGTACGACCACTGGTTCACCGCCCAAGAAGCGTTGGAGTACGGCTTTGTGGACAAGCTCGTTTCCACCCACGACACGATGAGCGCCACCAAGGGAGAGTGACCATGGCAAGCGAAGAAGCACAGTTTGTAGCCCGCGCCGAACGTCTGGCCGGACCGACCGGTGTGGTCGGCTTCCAGAGGGCTGCGGCGCGTGAGGCCGCGTTCGCACCGCAGAACCGTTACGTTCTGCCGCAGTTCGAGGAAAAGACCCCGTACGGATACAAGAGGCAGGATCCGTACACCCGCCTGTTCGAGGATCGCATCATCTTCATGGGCGTGCAGGTGGACGACACCTCCGCCGATGACATCATGGCCCAGCTGCTGGTTTTGGAAAGCCAGGATCCGAACCGTGACGTGATGATGTACATCAATTCGCCGGGCGGTTCCATGACGGCCATGACCGCCATCTACGACACCATGCAGTACATCAAGCCGGACGTGCAGACCGTATGCCTCGGCCAGGCCGCCTCGGCCGCGGCCATCCTGCTGGCCGCCGGCGCCAAAGGCAAACGTCTGATGCTGCCGAACGCCCGCGTGCTCATCCACCAGCCGGCCATCGACCAGGGCTTCGGCAAGGCCACGGAGATTGAAATCCAGGCCAAGGAGATGCTGCGTATGCGTGAATGGCTGGAGAACACGCTGGCCAAGCATACCGGTCGTGACATCGAGAAGATCCGCAAGGACATCGAAGTGGACACGTTCCTGACGGCCCAGGAGGCCAAGGAATACGGCATCGTTGACGAGGTGCTGGAACATCGCAGCTGAGCCTGCGGTGGAATGATATCTTCACAAATGCAATACCCCTGCCGGGTCGCGGCAGGGGTATTGTGTTTTCTAAACGGCAGATATGTGAAACGAAGAGGTTGCGAATGGGACGCGTGGTCAGCTACAACGATGCGGTGCCGAGATGCACGTTCTGCGGCAAGTCCGAGAGCCAGGTGCGCAAACTGGTCACCGGTTCGGGCGCGGCCATCTGCGACGAATGCATCGAATTGTGCGTGGACATCATTTCCGAGGAACGGGACAAGGACGCCCAGCTCAATATCCTGCAACTGCCCAAGCCGGCACAGATCAGCGCCTACCTCGACAATCACGTCATAGGCCAGGAGTCCGCCAAAAAGACACTTTCAGTGGCGGTGTACAACCATTACAAGCGCGTCAACATGGAAATGCGCGAGTCGTCGCGAATCGGCAAGGAACGGATGCATGGACATGACGATTCGTTCGAGGGCGTGCAAGTGGCGAAATCGAACATCCTGCTACTCGGGCCGACCGGCGTGGGCAAAACATATCTCGCGCAGACGCTGGCCCATGTGATGAACGTGCCGTTCGTCATAGCGGACGCCACCACGCTCACCGAGGCAGGATATGTGGGCGATGACGTCGAAACCGTGCTGCAGCGCCTCATCCAGGCTGCTGACGGGGATGTGGCGCGTGCGCAGCAGGGCATCGTATATATCGACGAAATCGACAAGATCGCCCGTAAAAGCGGCGAAAACACCTCCATCACGCGTGACGTGTCCGGCGAGGGCGTGCAGCAGGCGCTGCTCAAGATCCTTGAAGGCACCGTCGCCTCCGTGCCGGTGGAAGGGACCCGCAAGCATCGTGAAATGGAAACCGTGCAGATCGACACCCGCGACATACTGTTCATCTGCGGTGGCGCGTTCGTGGGACTCGCCGACATCGTGGCGCAACGGTTGGGCGCCAGGGAAAGCGGTTTCGGTGCGGCCTGGCATGACCATGAGGTTCCCAAGCGTGAGCTGCTTGCGCAGGTCTCCGCCGATGATCTGGCTGATTTCGGATTATTGCCGGAGTTCATCGGACGTCTGCCGGTAGTCAGCGTGCTTGAGGAACTTACCGAAGACGATTTGGCCCGAATCCTCGTCGAACCGGAAAACGCGCTGGTCAAGCAGTACCAGAAGCTATTCGCCGTCGATGGGGTGACGTTGACCTTTACCGAAGGGGCGATACGGCAGATTGCGGCGACGTCGATTCGGCGGGGTACGGGCGCACGTGGATTGCGTTCGATTATTGAGAAGACGCTGGAGGACACCATGTTCCGTCTTCCCAGCATGGAAGGCGTCGAAGAGGTGGTCGTCGACGAAGTCGCCGTCACCGGATCGGGCACTCCGAAACTACTCAAGGTGTCGACGCAGAAAATTCCTCGTCTACGTGAGGCGTAAGGCCGAAAACTCCTGCGACACGCCGAGATTTTGCCTGGAGTTCATTTGGGTGTATCTTATTCGAGTTGCCGAAAACAAGACAACGTTGCGCGAGTAGCCCAGCGGATTAGAGCAGCTGACTACGGATCAGCAGGTCGCAGGTTCGAATCCTGTCTCGCGCACATGAACCTCCTTCGCGGATGCGGAGGAGGCTTTCTTTATTTTCCGTGGATTTTTGTGAAGCCTGCAATTGATTGCGCGCACAGCGGAGCGCAATATGCGGCAGGGATGAACGCCAAGACCCTCCGATACACTTGATACTACGTTTACGGATACTGCGGTCGAACGGGGACCGCAAGACAAGGAGCATGATGGCCACATCGAAGAGGGGAACCTGGGCAACAATCCGACGCATAGCCGCGTCCGACCGCATATCCGGTCTGATTATGCTCGGTTTCGCTCTTGCCGGCCTATTGCTCGCCAATCTGCCGTTCACCGCGCATGCGTTCGAACAGCTTGAGAACTTCCGTATAGCCATTCCACACACCAATATCGACATGGGATTGGGCCATTGGGTGCAGGATGGCCTGCTGACGGTGTTCTTCCTGACCGTAGGCCTGGAATTGAAGCAGGAACTCACCACGGGATCACTGTCCAATCCCAAAGCCGCGGCCGTGCCGATGCTGTGCGCGGTTGGCGGTATGCTTGCTCCGCCGGTACTGTTCATCGGCGTGATCTCATTGTTTGCGGCGGCAGGATCAGGGCAACTCGTCATCGCTTCAGGAACGTCGTTCTCCTTCGCACAGATGTCCAATGGCTGGGCGGTGCCCACAGCCACGGATATCGCGTTCTCATTGGCCGTATTGGCCCTGTTCGCCAAAGCGTTGCCGGGATCCATCCGCGCTTTTCTGATGACATTGGCCACAGTGGACGACCTGCTGGCCATCATCCTGATCGCGGTGTTCTTCTCATCGGTGAACGCATGGTACTGGTTCCTTGGCATAGCCGTATGCGCGGTCGTCTGGTACTTCCTGGTCCGCATGCGCAAGGTACCGTGGCTGGCCGTGGCCATCGTGGGCGTGCTGGCATGGGTCATGATGTTCGAAGCCGGCGTGCACCCCACTTTGGCCGGCGTGCTCGTGGGACTGCTCACGCCGGCCCATGAGCGTTTCGGTGAGAAGACGCCGCGTGCGGAACGTTACGCCGATAAGCTGCAGCCGTTCTCCGCACTGCTGGCGTTGCCGATCTTCGCACTGTTCGCCACTGGTGTGCACTTCGAGTCGTTGACCTTGGCGCTGTTCGTCTCGCCGGTGGTCGTTGCCGTGATGGTGGCGCTCGTGGTCGGCAAACCTCTGGGCATCATGACCACCGCATGGCTGTCCACGCACGTGGGCGGTCTGAAGATGGCCAAAGGGCTGCGCGTGCGCGACATGTTCCCCGCCGCCTGCGCCTGCGGCATTGGTTTCACGGTGTCGTTTCTCATCGCGTCGCTGGCATATCAGGATGCCGAACTATCGGCTGAAGCCCGTTTCGGCGTCCTGGTGGGGTCCATGGTCGCAGCCGTGATCTCAGGTATTCTGCTGAGCCGTCAATCCAAACGATTCGAACTGGAGGACGGTACGAAGCATAAGCACCATACCGGCGACGAAGACGCCATGAACGAAGTTGAGACGGTGCTGGAAGACGGTACCGTGGTGGTCAGCCAGATAATCGGCACCCACCAGGAACAGTAAAAGTGATCTCCATATGTTGAAAGGGCCACGCATCCCCATGCATGGCCCTTTCAACATATGCGTGCCATTGCGGCACGGCTGATTAATCTGATTGGTCTATTTCTTGACGGCAACCAGCAGACCAGTGCCGGTCGGCGTCAACGCAGTGACGAACCGTTCATCCGACTCCACCGTTTCCAGCAATTCGCGCATCGCGATGGATTTGGCATCACGATTGGCGGGATTCAGCACGCCGCCGGCCGATGTGGCCGAATCAAAGGCAAGCACATCGGTGAAGACAATCGCGGCATGCGGTTTCAGCAGGCGTGGAGCCTGCGCGAAAGCCGCCGCATAATTCTCCGGATCGCCGGCCACGACGATCAAATCGTAATTCTCGGCGTTCAGACGGGGCAGAAACACACCTGCGGACGCGTTCACGGCACGCAATGTGGTTTCGGTGTCATCGGACAGACGATTGAACAGTTTGCGAATCAGCGCGATGCCCTGCGTGGACGAATCGACGGCCGTAAGCTGGCCTGCATTGTCAAGACCGTTGATCAGCTGCATCGTCTCCACCACGGAACCGGTGCCGATGGCGATCACCGACGAGGCGTCCAACATCCGCACCAGCATGCGCAGCAATTCGGCCTGCGCCGCGGATCCTTGGGGAATGCCGGCTTCCTCGGCCGCGGTTCTGATCGCATTGAGTTCGGCAGACTGGCGTGAGAACGCATGATCCTCGACGTACTCCCACGATTTCGCGAGATTGGTATATGACGTCCTATCCATTTCAGCGCTCCTTGATTTGGGCGATCAGCTGCCAGATCTCCTCACCGACATCGATGCCACGCGGGCATTCACGCGTGCAGGCGCGCACCGACTGACACGCGGCGATGCCATCGGCGGAATCGATGGCATCCATACGTGCATCCGTCTGGCCGTCGCGTGAATCATTGATGAAACGGGAGGCGGTGATAAGAGCCGCAGGGCCGATGAACGCCTCGCCGCCTGCATATACCGGACAGCTTCCCTCACAGGTGCCGCAGGCTATGCAGTTGCTCAGCAGCTCATACTTGGCGAGCTGCTGGGGATTCTGCAGATATTCGAATGCGTTGATCTTGCCGTCCGCGGTGGTGGCGAGTTCGCCACTGGCCTGCAGATACGGCTTGAGCTTCCTGATTTGGCCAAGCATCTGGTCGATATCGGCGATCAGATCACGCTGCACGGGGAAACCGGGCAGCGGTGCGAGCTCGATGACACCCAAATCGTCGGCATCCTGCGTTTGCGCGGGTTGAACGTCTTCGCCCGTATGACGGAAGCCGTCCTCATCCACCTGTGCGTCGGATGGCTGCTTTGCCCAAGCTTTCACCGTGGCGGTGCACAGAAGCGTAGGCGTGCCGTTGATGGACACGGCATCGGAACCGCACATGCCATGACCGCACGAATAACGGAAGGCAAGCGTCGGATCGATGGTGCGCTTGACTTTGAGCAGGCAGTCAAGCACGGTGTCCTCCGGACGCGCCGGCACCACGTAATCCTGCACCCACTGCTTGCCTCGCGGACGCCTGCGCGCGGATCCGGAATCGCCGAAGGGAGAGCTCTTCCTAGCGAACGGCGAGCCGCCTCGTTCACGGCCGCGTTCGGGACGCGGCGTGAACCTGTTCACCCGCAACGTCACCGTTTCCATGCCGTTCTCCATGCCGCTCATATACCTGCCTTTCGATAAAAAACCGTCAACCAGTCTGCCATACGCCGTGCCCAGGGTGTCAGTATTCACGGGCCTTTGGCGGCATGTCCACGATGTGCACCGGCTGCCAGGAGACCTGGCAGGAAACATCCGTCATGGAATGGGCCAGGAAATGCTCGTCGTCACGCTCCGGGAAATCAAGACGCTTCAACGATCCACGGGATTCGTGACGCGCATCGGAGGCGGCGAGCACGGCCTTGCCGAGCTCCAACAGATGGCGCACCTCCCAGATGGCGGTGATTTCCTGATTGAACGTGGGGGAGTCGGAATGCGCATGCAGCGCCTCGGCACGCGGCGTGAGCGTATCGTCCAGCGTAGCCAACGCCTGTTCGATGCTGTTCCGGTCGCAACGCACCGCGACCGCCTGCTCCATGACGGATCCCAAATCGGCCATCAGCTGGTACGGATTGTCCGACGACGCATCGTCGTCATCGGACGGCCGCGTCAACAGTTCCTTGACCTGCGCGGAACGCTTGTCGGCAGCCTGCGACACCGCGTCGATAGATGCTTCGTCGGCAGGCTCGGCCATCGGATCGTTCACTGGATTATCGACGACACGTTCAGCCATCGCCTTGCCCGAACGGGTGCCGAAGAGGCAGGCGTCCAACAGCGAGTTGCCGCCCAGACGATTCGCGCCATGCACCGACACGCAGGAGCATTCGCCAGCGGCGAACAGACCGTCCACGACGGCGCGTTCGCCATCGACCCAACGGTAGACTTCGCCTTCGGTGGTGATGGGGATGCCGCCCATGGTGTAATGCGCGGTGGGTTTGACCGGCACATAGTCGCGGGTCGGATCGAGATCGGCATACTGTTCGATGGTCTCCACCACCTGCGGCAGCACCTCATGCATATGATCCGCATCGATGCCGGTCATATCCAGCCAGACACAATCCTTCGGCCCATCCGGATCCTTCGGATCGGCGATTCCTCGTCCGGCGTCGATTTCAGCCATGATGGAACGGCTCACCACATCACGCGCGGCAAGGTCGGCATGCCCCGGCGCGTAATGTTCCATGAACGCCTCGCCATCGGAGTCGCGCAGCACGCCGCCTTCCGCACGTGCCGCCTCAGATAGCAGAATGCCGGTATGGGCGAGACCGGTCGGATGGAACTGCACGAACTCGCTATCCTCAAGCTGAAGGCCGGCGGACAATGTCAACGCCATGCCGTCACCGGTCAGATCCCACGAATTCGACGTGGTATGGAACAGACGGCCGGCACCGCCAGTGGCCATCAGCACATTGCGTGCGTGGATGGCATGCGTCTCGCCCTTGTGCGTGTCGAACGCCACCACGCCCTCGACCTTGCCGTGGTCTTCGGAAACCACCAGATCGGTCACATACCATTCCTCGGCGAACTCAACGCCCTCGGCCACGCACTGCTGCCACAGCGAGAACAGAATCTGATGCCCGATGCGGTCGGCCGCATAAGCGGCGCGGCGGACCGGTTCCTTGCCGAAATCCTTGGTATGGCCTCCGAAACGGCGCTGCGCGATATGGCCGTCATCGGTACGCGAGAACGCGACGCCGGCATGCTCCAGCGCGATCACAGTGGCAGGAGCCTGTTCGGCAAGCAGCTTCGCCGCATCCTGGTCGACAAGCCAGTCGCCGCCTTTGACTGTGTCATAGTAATGCCAATGCCAATCGTCTTTCTCCACGTTGCCAAGGCTGGCCGCAATGCCGCCTTCCGCGGAGCCGGTGTGCGAACGCAGCGGCTGCAGTTTGGATATCACCAGGACGTTCGGTTCGATGCCGTCCGCCCTCATCTGGCGCATCCGCTCGCTACGGAGCATTCCCAACGCTGCGGACAGGCCGGCCGCGCCTGCGCCGACGATCACTGCATCATACATATCTTCAACATGCTTCGGACTCATACCACCGATTCTCGCACAAGGTGTGACCTCGCACGTTCGACGCGGCTGAGGTGGAGGTGCCGGGCCTGCTATCGCTGCTCGGCGATGATCCATCCGGACCGCATGCTGATGCGGCCTTCAAGCTCCAAGGAGCCCAGTTCGCGCATGATTCGCGAGACGGGATATTCTCCCGGATGCGTCTTGTCCATTAGATCGGCCGTTTGCTTCGGCGCAAGTCTTAATGGCGGCGAGTATGGCATCGTCGGATTCATCTGTCGATTCCTGCGGATGTTCGGTGTCATCCGGCAGGTCGACATGTTGCGGGCGATGCGCGCTATGGCATAGTTCGTCGATCTCCGCCAGTGAGCAGACGATGGTGGCTCTGCCGTCTTGGATAAGGCGATTGCAGCCGGTGTTATGCGGCATGGTGATGTCTCCCGGCACGGCGAACAGATTGCGGTTGAGTTCGTTCGCCCAGCCTGCGGTGTTGAGCGCGCCGGAACGCGCACGTGCCTGCGCCACGATCAGAGTGGATGACAATGCCGCGATCAGACGGTTGCGCAGCAGGAACCGTCTTGCCTCCGGCACGGTTCCGGGGCACAGTTCGGAAATCAAAGCGCCCGAATGGCTTTCGATCTGCTCGAACAGGTTCTGGTTGCTTTTCGGACCGATATGGTTCAGTCCGCCAGCGAATACGGCGACGGTGCGTCCTGCCAGCGCGGCGCTCATTTCGTCCATGGCTTTGACCGCGCCCCAATGTGCCGCGGCGTCGGTGCCCAGCGCGCCGCCGGATACCACCAGATGTCCGGCACGCGCCATCCGAAGGGCCAACTCGTGGGCGCTTTGCCTACCGTAGTCGCTTACGCCCCGTGAGCCGACGATACCCACCGGCTCGGGGCATGACACCAGCGCCTTCGGATCGCCTTTGCCCCATAGGCAGAGCGGGGAGGCCCAGTCGGTGCGCAGTGAAAGGTCGTTCAGTTGGCTGGGCCAACAGGGGTGATGCGGGGCGATGATCCACTGCGTGCCGTCTGCTGTGAACCAGTCTCGCAATGCGTCCGGATCCTTGCTGGGCAACGATGCCAGACGTTGCTGCCATGACACCAGCGAGCCATGGAACGAAGCCATCCCGCGGGCGTTGATGGTGCGTCCCCAACGAGTGACGCCGTTGATGAACGCCGCATCCAATGACGTGCAGGCCGCGGCCGTCACATTTTCGTGATTGCCAGGGCCGCTGTCAGCGATCAGCTGTAGCGCGCTTGCCGCGGAGCCGGTGCCTTTGACCAGCGCGTACATCATCGCGTCGGCGCTGTCCAGGCAGAAGGTGAGCACCGCGCGGGCCAGGGTCTCGTCGTCGATCGTCATCATCATGCCAGCCTCGTTCTCATGGATATTCCCTGCATCATTTCCTCAGGTCCTGGGGAAGTCTTTCCCGCCAGATCGGATAATGTCCACGCAAGCCGCATGGCACGGTCGGCGCCACGCAGGCTCAGCCGCTCGCTCGCCAAGGCGCGGTTGACCAATTCGATGGCCTTGGGGGAGGTGTTGGCTCTCAGCCAGGTGCCGGTAGCCTGCGCGTTGCAGCACCAGCCGAATTCGCGGAACCGTTCCTGCGCCATCTGCCGGGCAACGATGACACGCAGACGTATGGCATGGCTCGAATCGCCGGAGGGAGCGTTCCCCGGACTTATCCGCTCCACCGGAGGCACCTCGATCTGGATGTCGATACGGTCGAGGATCGGTCCGGAAAGCCGGCTGAAATACTTGACGCGGTCCTTTTCTCGGCAGGTGCAGCGCTCGCCGTTGCCGTACGCGTAGCCGCACGGGCAGGGATTCGCCGCCATAATCAGTTGGAAGCGAGCCGGATAGTATGTGGTGCCTTTCGCTCTGGAAATCGCGACATATCCGGATTCCAAAGGTTCGCGCAGCGTCTGCAGCGTACGCGCCGAGAATTCCGGAGCCTCGTCCATGAACAGGATGCCGCGATGCGCGCGGGTGATGGCTCCGGGCTGGGCCAATCCTGCGCCTCCACCCACCAGCGCGGCGGCCGACGCGGTATGGTGGGGCGCCTCGAACGGTGGAACGTCGCTGATTCCGTATCCGGGAAGCGTGCCGCATAACGAACGAATCGAGGCCACTTCAAGCTGTTCCGTCTCGTTCAAAGGACTCATGATGCCGGGAATGCGCGAAGCGAGCATGGTCTTGCCTGTGCCGGGCGGACCGGTCATCATCAGATGATGGCCTCCGGCGGCAGCCACCTCCAACGCCCATTTGGCCGCTTGCTGGCCCATCACTTCGCTCATGTCGCCGGGCGGAGGGCACATGCCCGTGGCGCCGACATCGGCGTTCACGGCATGCGTGGCTTCGGGAATCCGGTAGTCCGCATCGCCTCCCATCAGTTCGATGAGCTCTCCGACATGCCTCACGCCGATCGCCTTGACATCCGGAACGAGACGGGCCTCATCAAGGTTGGCGTAAGGCACGATGATTGTTGCGATTCCCTGCTCCCGCGCATGCAGCATGATGGGCAGCAGTCCGTTGATGGGCAATACGGTGCCGTCAAGATTCACCTCGCCAAGCACGATGGTGCCGGCTAGACAGTCATGGGCGATTGCGCCGGCCGCGCTGAGCACGCTGGCCGCGATGGCCAGATCATGCGAAGAGCCTTTCTTCGGCATGGACGCTGGGGAGAGATTGACCGTGACACGGGTTTCCGGCCATTTGAAACCACTTGCCTGGCATGCCGACTTGACCCGTTCGCGCGCCTCGGACAATGAGGTGTCGGGCAGGCCGATGATGGAGAAATAGGGAAGTCCAGGGGATACGAACGCTTGAATCTGGACGATGAAGGGTTTCAAACCGATCAGTCCTACGGAAAGGGCGCTGCCGATGGCCATCAGAACGCTCCCTCGATATGATGCAGCAAAGGTCTGTCTCCCTGCACCACGACGGTGACGACGTCAAAACGCACGCCACTGTTCGGCATGCGGTGCTCCGGCGCCGTCAGCCATTGCACGGCGGCATGGCGCAGATTGATTTGCTTGGAAGCGGTCACCGCCTCCTGAGGGGTGCCGTAGCGCATCGTACGTCTGGTTTTGACCTCGACGAAAACGATCTGGCCCATCGGATTGCGCGACACGACGTCGAGTTCGCCGTATCGGCAATGCCAGTTGCGGTCGAGCGTCCGCCACCCTTGGCTTTCCAACCATGCGGCGGCGTACTGTTCTCCCAGCTCGCCGATCTGTCGGGAACGCAGCGTGCCGTCATGCAGACGCCGCGCTAGGGAATCGAGAATCTGCTCCGGCGGCTGCGTTGGGGCCGGAACATCATGTGATGATGAATGGTTCATGGCCCTAGTCCAACAGACAGAAGCCACGCATGACAAGGCCGATAGGCTAATGTGGATAACTTACGTATCTCGGGCGTGTCGTGGATAGTCGGTGGATGAGTCGACGCTATCCACACCTATCCACAACACGATCCAAGGCCTCTGTGCGAAAAGAGTGACCGATGAACCGTCAACGACGGGTCAAAGCGGTCAATTCGTCGAGATTGAGTTCGAAGCTCACGCCTCGTTCCTCATGATTCGGCTGATACTGGGTGCTTTCCATCGCATGGCGGACGAACTCGCCGGCGATGTTCGCGGCCTCGGCCAGAGGACGGCCAGCCATCACCGCGCCGCACAGCGCCGACGCGAACGCGTCGCCGGTGCCGTGGGTCATGAACGGCAGCTTGGCATGCGCCAGCTCCTGTTTTCCGGCGACGCCCGTCGAAGCTGACGCCACATAGTTGCGAATCATGCCATCCCCTCGATCGATGCCCTTAAGCACCACGTTCTTCGCGCCGGCGGCAAGCAACGCCCCAAGAATCTCATCCACCTGCGCGTCGTCGATATCCTGGCCTGGATAGTCACGGCCCGTCAAAATGGATGCCTCGGTAAGATTCGGCATCAGCGCATCCGCGCCATCCACCAGCGTGCCCATCGCCCGACACAGCTCAGGAGTGTACGTGGCGTAGATTTCTCCGCCGTCGCCCATCACCGGATCCACCAACCGCAAGGCATGCGGATACTCCGCGTATAGGCGTTTGATGATTGCGACCTGGTCCGCGGAACCAAGAAAACCGGAATAGACGCCATCCAAATCGACGTTCTCCTGACGCCATGCGTCCAGATAGCCGTCCAGAATCTCGGTCGTATCGTGGAACGTGAATACCTCGTAGCGCGTGTGCGCGGAAAACAGCGCCGTCGGCACCGGACAAACGTCGCAGCCGGCCGCCGACAGAATCGGAATGGCCGCCGTCAGCGAACACTTGCCATAACCGCACATGTCATGCACCGCGGCGACGCGCGGAATATACCGCGGATCACGGTCGTACAGAATCTCATCGCTCATATCGGAACCTCTCTTGCGATTTGCCTGCCCATGACTTTAGCCGTTCCCCTGACCTGACGCGCATCCGTTCCTCACGGTGGGTCGCCGGCATGCGGGACTTCGGCGTGTCGAATGGTTCCGAATGGTTTTTTCAACGGTTGGGGGAGTGGGGAAAGCCAATGATTCCAACGGTTTATAAGGGGATATAGGCAAGTGCGATAACGTTCGGCTTGCGTTGCGCTCGCCGGCCGGTTTATTGTCGCTACCAACACCTGGCCAAGCGCCCTACACGGCAGGGCGGGTGGCCAACCAAGACGAGAACAACGAACCCTTATCCAAGGAGAGCGCATCATGGCAAACAAGAACTATCGTTTCGAAACCCTGCAGCTGCACGTCGGCCAGGAGCAGGCCGATCCCGTCACCGATTCCCGTGCGGTGCCCATCTACCAGACCACTTCCTATGTTTTCCATAACGCCCACAACTTCGACCACGCCGAGGCCCGCTTCGGACTGGCGGACCCGGGCAACATCTACGGCCGTCTGACCAACTCCACCCAGGGCGTGTTCGAAGACCGCATCGCGGCCCTCGAAGGCGGCACCGCGGGCCTGGCCGTCGCGTCCGGCGCGGCCGCCGTGGAATACGCGGTGCGCAACATCACCCAGTCCGGCGACCACATCGTCGCAGCCAAGAACGTGTACGGCGGCACCTTCAACCTGCTGCGCCACACCCTGCCGCGCGACGGCATCACCACCACCTTCGTCTCCGCCGAGAACCCGCAGGAGTTCGAGGACGCCATCCAGGAGAACACCAAGCTCGTCTACTTCGAGACCTTCGGCAACCCGAACGCCGACCTGCCCGACTTCGAGGCCATCACCGCCATCGCCCACAAGCACCACCTGCCGGTGATCGTGGACAACACCTTCGCCTCCCCGTACCTGTTCCGCCCGCTGGAGCACGGCGCCGACGTCGTTGTGGAATCCGCCACCAAGTTCATCGGCGGCCACGGCACCACCCTCGGCGGCGTGATCGTGGAAGGCGGCAAGTTCAACTGGGCCGA
>ERZ773165.1621-NODE-1621-length-13028-cov-7.194327_pt1 | contig 13028 bp, 11 predicted proteins | sample MGYA00581003_ERZ773165 | MGnify/ENA primary metagenome ERZ773165 (study PRJEB29015, sample SAMEA2737817) | human gut metagenome | biome: human gut; feature: human-associated habitat; material: faeces | place: China | collected 2012 ... | reverse complement strand
ACCCTGTTTGCAACCGACCTGCCCAAATACTTTGGCAACACGCTGCTGCTCTGGATCATCGGTTTCATCCCGCAGATCGCCATCTCGCTGCTGCTGGCGGCCTGGTTCACCGACCTGCGCCTGAAGCTGAAGGGCCAGACCTTCTTCAAGACGGTCATCTACATGCCCAACCTGATCATGGCCTCCGCCTTTGCAATGCTGTTCTTCGCGCTGTTCTCGGACAACGGCCCGGTGAACGCCGTGCTGCAGAGCATGGGCTGGATCGATGCACCCATCAGCTTTTTGAACACCGTGTGGGGCAACCGCGGGCTGATCGGCCTGATGAACTTCCTGATGTGGTTCGGCAACACCACCATCATGCTAATGGCTGCGATCATGGGCGTGGATCCCACCCTGTACGAGGCGGCAGAGCTGGACGGCTGCACCCCGAACCAGATGTTCTGGAAGATCACCATTCCGCTGATCCGTCCCATCCTTGTTTACGTCATGATCACCTCCATGATCGGCGGCCTGCAGATGTTCGATGTGCCGCAGATTTTGACCAACGGCAAGGGCGGCCCGGACCGCACCTCCACCACCATGATCATGTACCTGAACAACCACCTGTTCAGCAAGAACTACGGCATGGCCGGTGCAGTCTCGGTGGTGCTGTTCCTCGTGTGCGCAGTGCTGTGCGTTGTGGTCTACTTCTCCCTTACCAAGGAGGATGACGGCTTGACCCGCGCCCAGCGCAAAGAACTGAACGCCGCCAAAAAGGCAGCAAAAGGAGGGAAATGATTATGGCACACACTCCTAGAAATCAATCGGAAAAAGCAACACTGGCTGCACGCCGCGCATGGTGTTATCTGGTGCTGGTGCTCATCAGCTTTTTGTGCCTGTTCTTCTTCTATGTGCTGGTGATCAACTCCACCCGCACCCACTTCGAGATCCAGAAAGGCTTCTCGCTGCTGCCGGGCAAATCGCTCATTACCAACTTCCAGAACGTGCTGGCCGATGCTAATATCCCTGTCATCACCGGCATCCGCAACAGCCTGATCGTCTCCGCCTGCTCGGCGGCGTTCAGCGTGTACTTCTCGGCCCTGACGGCCTACGGCATCTACGCCTATAACTTCAAATTCAAAAAGGCCGCGTTCGCCATTATCCTGCTGATCATGACCATGCCCACGCAGGTGTCCGCTCTGGGCTTTTTGCAGCTCATCACCAAGATGGGCCTGAAGAACAGCTTTATCCCGCTGATCCTGCCCAGCATTGCAGCGCCCACCGTGTTCTTCTTCATGAAGCAGTATCTGGACGCTTCCCTTCCCATGGAGATCGTAGAGGCTGCCCGCATCGACGGTGCAGGCGAGTTCTACACCTTCAACAAGATCGTGCTGCCCATTATGAAGCCCGCTTTGGCAGTGCAGGCCATTTTCTCCTTCGTGGCCAGCTGGAACAACTACTTCATTCCCGCTCTGGTACTGGACAGCGCCGACAAAAAGACCCTGCCCATCCTGATCGCACAGCTGCGCAGTGCAGACTTCCTCAAGTTTGATATGGGCAAGGTTTACATGATGGTGGCTATCGCCATTCTGCCCGTCATCATCGTGTACCTGCTGCTTTCCAAGTTCATCGTCCGCGGTGTTGCTTTGGGCGGCGTGAAAGGCTGACGGCATTTTGCCGCAAACAACAAAAGGGTCCCGGAGAAAATTCCGGGACCCTTTTGCTGTGTTTAGGATATAAGGAATTTTTGGAAGAGATCAGGAGAAAAAACAAGGCATACACATTCTGTCGGAGGTTTTAAGGGGATAAGATTTACTCGCCGCGGACGGCTGCGAAACCTGCTTCCAGATCAGCAATGATATCGTCGATGTGCTCAGTGCCGATGGACAGGCGGATGGTGTTCTGATAGATCTGCTGCTCGGCCAGCTCTTCGTCATTCAGCTGGCTGTGGGTGGTGGAAGCCGGGTGGATGACCAGACTCTTCACATCAGCAACGTTTGCCAGCAGAGAGAAGATCTTCAGGTTATCGATAAACTTGAATGCCTCCTTACGGCCGCCTTTGATGTTGAAGGTGAAGATGGATGCACCGCCATTGGGGAAGTACTTCTGGTACAGGGCGTGATCCGGGTGATCCGGCAGGGAGGGGTGGTTGACCTTCTCCACCTGCGGGTGGTTTGCCAGAAACTCGACCACCTTCTTGGTGTTCTCCACATGGCGCTCGATGCGCAGGCTCAGGGTCTCGGTGCCCTGCAGCAGCAGGAAGGCGTTGAACGGCGAAATGGTGGCACCGGTATCACGCAGCAGGATCGCACGGATGTAGGTGACAAAGGCTGCGGGGCCTGCTGCATCGGCAAAGGAGACGCCGTGGTAGCTGGGGTTGGGATCGGCGATGTTGCCGAACTTGCCGCTTGCCTTCCAGTCGAACTTGCCGCTGTCCACAATGATGCCGCCCAGCGTGGTGCCGTGACCGCCGATGAACTTGGTGGCGGAATGAACAACGATATCTGCGCCGTGCTCAATGGGACGGATCAGGTACGGGGTGCCGAAGGTATTATCGATGACCAGCGGCAGGCCGTGCTTGTGCGCGATGGCTGCAATGGCATCGATATCGGGGATATCGCTGTTGGGGTTGCCCAGAGTTTCCAGATAGACGGCCTTGGTGTTGGGCTGGATGGCATTCTCCACCTCAGCCAGATCGTGTGCATTGACAAAGGTAGTGGTGACACCGAACTGGGTCAGGGTGTGCTCCAGCAGGTTGTAGCTGCCGCCGTAGATGGTCTTCTGAGCCACGATGTGGTCACCGGCCTGTGCCAGTGCTTCGATGGTGTAGGTGATGGCAGCGGCACCGGAGGCGGTTGCCAGAGCAGCCACGCCGCCCTCCAGAGCAGCGATGCGCTTCTCGAACACGTCCTGCGTGGAGTTGGTCAGGCGGCCGTAGATGTTGCCGGCATCTGCCAGACCAAAGCGGTCTGCTGCGTGCTGGCTGTTGCGGAACACATAGGAAGTGGTCTGATAGATAGGCACTGCACGGGAATCGGTTGCGGGATCGGCCTGCTCCTGGCCAACGTGAAGCTGCAGGGTCTCAAATTTATAGTTAGACATAGTATTTTACCTCTCTATTTATACTTTTAGTATAATTTCATGATACAAAAAATCCCGATGCGTGATACATAAGCGCACCGGGCAAACACAATTCAAAGCGATTCTGTCAACGTCACATTCGGGTACACATTCGTGCACAGCAAGAGGGCATCGTACAGTTCACAGCCAGATGTTCTGCCCGGTCACCGCACATTCGCCCACAGCGGAAGTTTGCGTGCAGCAGGTCGTTCCAAATCAGCTTCATATCCGTGCCCTCCTTTCCCGTAAAACTCTTTCCCACTCATCTACAAACCGGCACCTCTATCTGCTCTGTACCGGGAAGCAAAACCTTTGCTTTCTTTTTCCCACTAGGTTTGTGGATTTGTTGTTTGCATTATATTCCCTCTTACCCAGTTTGTCAATAGGTTAATTCCAGTTTTTTGCAAATTAAGTTTTCTGCACGATGCGCAGCCCGCATTTGCAGCATCCCGTTGTGCAGTTCCAACAGGAGTAATACTTCTGCTTCTTCGGAAATTTTTATTTTTCCATTGATAAAACCTTAAAATTTTATTGTTATACTAAAGCTGTTCCTTGCAAACGCCCTGCAAATCGTTTATTATGGTAGCGTTCTTTTTTATCATCAAAGGAGTTTTTTCGATGCTGCATCGTTTCTTTCATTTTTTAAAGCAGAGCCTGCTCGTTGTTCTTTGCATCCTGCTGCTTGGCGGGCTGCTGGCAGGCGGCTGGTTCTTTTATCAGGGCAGGCAGCTGTACCGCAGTGCCGCCAGCAGTTACCCAGTGGCTTCCATGTACGACACCATCTGTGCCCGCGGGAGCTATACTTCCTACGATGCGCTGCCGCAGATCTATATTAACGCAGTCATCTGCACCGAGGACGAGCATTTTATGACCCACAAGGGCATCGACCCGGGGGCCATTGCCCGCGCCCTGCTGGCCGACCTGCGCACCCACTCACTGGCCGAGGGTGGCAGCACCCTGACCCAGCAGCTTGCCAAGAACGAGCTGTTCACGCAGGACAAGCATCTGGCCCGCAAGGCTGCCGAGATGCTTGCTGCTTTTGATCTTGAAAAGACCTACTCCAAGCAGCAGATCTTTGAGATGTACGCCAACACCATCTATTTTGGCAGCGGGCATTATGGCATTGCAGAAGCTGCCGAGGGCTACTTTGGCAAGGAACCGGCCCAGCTGACCGATGCCGAAGCGATCTATCTGGCGGGTATGCCCAACGCGCCTTCCACCTACGCCAGCAGCCCGGAGCTTGCCTTCAAGCGGATGCAGGTGGTGCTCAAGCGGATGGTCAAGTGCCGCGTGCTCACCCAGCAGCAGGCCGATGCCATTGCCGCAGATGCTGAAAACTTAACGGTTTAAACAAGACACCGCGCCCTGTCTGCTGCGGATCAGACAAGGCGCGGTGTTTTGTTTTGCGGTATTTGGTTTGGTAAAGGAGGAATCATGTTACCCATTCAGGCAGTTGCGGCTCTGCCTGTCCGGTGATATCAGGATACCAGATAATTTCAGCGAAAACATGTTGTTTATATGAAGCTTTTATGAATTTACCGGTTCTTTGCCGCTGTCATGCTGTCACTCCGGCGCTTTCATGCTTTCCACCATGCTGATATGCCGCACATGCCGCCGCATGGCAAAGCACACCACAACGGTGAACAGCATCGTCAATGCCACTGCCAGCAGATAACTGCGGGGTGCAATGGTGCGAATGAACATCAGCTGATCCATTTCCACGGTCAGGACGATGAACCGGTGCAGCGGCACGCCCAGCAGCAGGCCCACGCCGGAGCCGATGAGGGACAAAAGCTCGATCTCGCGGAAGATGTAGCGGTACACTTCTTTGTCATAGAAGCCCAGCACCTTGATGGTGGCAAGCTCCTTTTTGCGCTCGGCAAGGTTGACGCTGATCAGGTTGTACAGCACCACCGCCGCCAGCGCCGCCGCGCACACGATGATCAGCACCACCACGTAGTTCAGGCTGCCGATCAGGCTGCCGAACATGGAGGTGGTGTCCTCGGTGAAGCTGACGCTGCTCACATAGTTGCAGCCCAGCAGCTTTGTGCGCAGGGCGTTGTACTCTGCCTCGGTGGCACAACCGGTCAGGCCGTACACGGTGTTCCACTCCGGCGTGCTGCCCAGCAGGGCCTGCAGCTGCGCATTGGAGAGATACAGCCGGGTGAACATGTAGTTCTCGGTAATGCCGGTCAGCACCAGCGGCACGCGGCTTCCGTCTGCAGCCTCCACATAGAACGTATCGCCCACGCTCAGCTCCAGATTCAGGGCCGTTTTTTCGGTCAGGATCACGCTGTCCTCTTCAAAGGGAATGGGGTCGTGGCCCACCCGGGTGCGGAAGGTGAAGTATTCGGTCATCCGGGCATCGTCCTCCGCGCCTACGATGCTGACATCGGCGCTCCCGCCCTCTTCATTATAAAGGGTGGTGGATTTTGTGTAGAACGCGCCCCAGCTGTGGACCGCACTGCTGCTGTCCAGCGTGCTGGCAAGGCCCTGCTCCATGGTCAGCGCCTTTTCATCGCTGAGCGAGATGGTGAGATCGTTGTGGGTCAGCTGCCCGGACTGCTTGTCCACGATGGGCAGGATGGAATCCTGAATGCCAAAACCGATCAGCAGCAGCGCCGTGCAGCCTGCCACGCCCAGCACTGTCATGAAGAAGCGCTTTTTGTAGCGGAACAGGTTGCGGGCTGTGGTCTTTTGGGAGAAGCTCATGTGCTGCCACAGCGGGGTGATGTACTCCAAAAAGATGCGCTTGCCTGCCACCGGGGCCCGGGGCAGCAGCAAAGCTGCAGTCTTTTCCTTCAGGCTGGCACGGCAGGCGTTCCATGTAGCAAAACCGATGACGGCCGCGCTGATGGCTACGCTGGCTGCTGCCATGCCGGGGTAAAAGTGCAGCGTAAAGGTGGACATGCTGAAGATCATCTGGTAAGCATACCAGATGATGAGCGGGAACACCACAAAACCGATGACCATGCCCACGATGCTGCCCAGCACGCTGGCGCTGAGGGCATAGAACAGATACTTGCCTGCGATCTTTGCGTTGGAGTAACCCAGAGCTTTCAGAGTACCCAGCTGCAGGCGGTTCTCGTCCACCATGCGGGTCATAGTAGTAGTGGCCACCAGCGCCGCCACCAGGAAGAAGAACACCGGGAACACCCGTGCAATGGCATCCATGCGGTCGGCATACTGCTCAAAGGTGACAAAGCTCACGGTGGAGCTGCGGTCCAGCACATACCACTCGCCGCTCTTGATCTGGCTCACCTGCTCCTCGGCATCGTTCAGCTGGGCAAGGCCGTCGGCCAGCTGCTGTTCGGCATCGGCCTTCCGGCTCTCGTACTCCGCGCGGGCATCGGCCAGCTGCTGCACGCCGTCGTTGTACTGCTGCCAGCCTTCGTCCAGCCGGGTGCGTGCCGCATCAAACTGGGTGTAGGCTGTGGCCGTGCCGGTGGTGAGCTGCAGCTGCCCCTGCAGAAGCTTTACCTTCATCTGGCGCAGTGCTGCCTTTGCCTCAGTCACCAGCTGCTCGTTGGAAAGGCTGGGCGAAGAGATCAGCCCCTGTGCATACATCTGGCGCTTGCCCTCGTCCAGCTGGGCCTGATAGCCGTTCAGCTGGCCGCTGATGTTGTCGTAAGCATCCTGCGCCTTCTGCAGGGCATCCCGCAGGTCGGTGTATTCCTCGTCGGCGGGCTCGGCCTCGTCCAGCGCCTTCTGCGCGTTGTGCAGAGCCGTTTCTGCATAGCCCAGCAGCGGGTCGGCCACCTTTTTCAGGTTCACCAGCATCTCGATCTGCTGCAGCTGATCCTCAAATTCCAGCAGTTGTTCCTCGCCGCTCACCAGCTCGTCCGCACCGCCCTGCATGGTATCCGGCAGAGCCTTTTTGTTGGCGGCAAGCTCCGCTTCGCCCGCATCCAGCTGGGCTTTGGCGCTGTCCAGCTGTGCCTGTGCATCAGCCAGCTGCTGCTCTGCCTCCGCAAACTGACGGTCTGCTTCGGCTTTTTTGTCGTTGTACTCGGCCCGGGCGTCGGCCAGCTCTGCGCTGGCGTCCTCGATCAGCTCCGCCCGCCGGGCTGTGCACTGTGCCCCGCTGATGGCCTTTACCCTTGCGGCTGTGTCATCCACTGTCGCCTGATACTCGTCCGAGTAATTATCATACAGGTCGGCATTTTTTACCTTGAGATAGCACGCCGTATAATAATCCGTGGTCAGGCTGCCCTCCGGCAGGAACACGATATCATCCAGCTGGCCGTCACCGGCGGTGCTGCTCTCCTTGTCCGTGGAAAAATGCTGCGGGTCCTGCACGGTGCCCACTACCGTGAACTGCTTCCGGCTCACATATTCGGTGTCCTCCGGCAGGGTGAGCACCGTGCCCGGTTCCACCGGGTCGCCGTAGCCCATCACATGCACCACGCACTCGTCCGGGGTCTCAGGCATCCGGCCCGAGAGCAGCACCAGACGGTTCATATTTTCTGCCGTGTCGGCCCCGGGGTCGGCGGGCAGCTGCTGCAGGCGCACCACCGCCGTCTCGCTCTGGCCCTGCCACTGGGCCTCCACGTCCTGATATTTCACCGGCTGCACAGCCTCCACGCCGTCCACGGCGGCAATGGCGGCAATGTCCTCCTCCGAAAGGCCCAGCGTGGACAGCACCCGCAGGTCGAACACGTTCTGCTGCACGTAGTATTTCTGCCCGGCGATGCGCATGCTGGGCGCAAAACTCATCAGGCCGGTCAGCATCATCACGCCCAGCGCCACGATGCCGAACAGCGAGACCATGCGGCTCAGGTTGTCCTTCATTTCCCGCAGGATGTTTTTACGATAACTTTTCAGCACAGCTCTCACCACTCAATCTCCTGCACCGGCACAGGATGCTCGTTGACCTGATTGGAGACGATCTTGCCGCTGCGCACCTGAATGATGCGGTCTGCCATCGCCGTCAGGGCGGTGTTGTGGGTAATAACGATCACCGTGCGGCCGGTGCGGCGGCAGGTATCCTGCAAAAGGGCCAGCACCTGCTTGCCGGTCTTGTAATCCAGTGCACCGGTGGGCTCGTCGCAGAGCAGCAGCTTGGGATTTTTGGCCAGTGCGCGGGCAATGGACACCCGCTGCTGCTCGCCGCCGGAAAGCTGGGCCGGGAAGTTGTTCAGCCGCTCTCCCAGACCCACGCTGCGCAGGGTCTCTTTGGGGTCCAGCGGGTCGCGGCAGATCTCGCTGGCCAGCTCCACATTCTCCAGTGCGGTCAGGTTCTGCACAAGGTTGTAGAACTGGAACACAAAACCCACGTCGTACCGGCGGTAGGTCGTCAGCTCTCTGGCGGTAAAGTGGCTCACGTTCTGGCCGTCCAGCCAGACGTTGCCCTCGTCACAGCTGTCCATACCGCCGAGGATGTTCAGCAGGGTGGTCTTGCCTGCGCCGGAGGGTCCCACGATGATGCAGAACTCGCCCTTATCCACATAGAAATTCAGGTGGTCTGCGGCGGCGATCTTCACACTGCCGGTCTGATAATATTTGCAAACGTCCTCAAACTCCACAAAGTGCTCCATGGCGTTTTTTCCTTTCTATCGGGAATGCATACTGTTTCAATTTAACTATAACATCTCCCGGCAGACTTTGCAAAGACATCTGCGCAAATTTTCAAAAACTTAACAGAAAAGCGCAAAAAGGGCCGCTGCACATCCCTGCGTGCAGCAGCCCTTTCATCATTTGATCTCAGCGGTCAGCGCCCCACGATCAAATCGCGGCGGCAGCGCAGGCCCACGGTGAGGAAGGTGTTTTCGCCCAGTCGGCGCAGCACCACGCGGTCGGTGCCCTTCTGGCCCTCCACCAGCAGAGACAGGTTCAGGGTGGTGGAGCCCTTCTCGGTCTGGACCACCAGCGTGCTCACGCCCTCGTTCAGCAGGGTCTGCATGTCCTGCACGGTGGTGCGGAAGGTAGCAGAACCGGCGGGCACATCCAGCGTCAGCACGCTGTCCTTCTGGCGGGCAGTGTACAGCACTTCCCTGCCGAACAGGCCCTTGACGGTGTAGCGGGCCTCGCTCTTTTTCGCCGCTGCATCTGCGGACGGGGCGGCCAGCTCATCGCCGGAGATCAGCATGATATTGCCCTGAATGGGGTTTCCCTCCGGTGCGCCGTAGCCGCCGTAGGTGGGGTCCTTTTCACCGATTGCCACATCGGCGCTGTGCAGGGCGATATCCCCCTGCACCATCTGCTCCTGCGGGGGCAGATAGCCTGCGGCAGCAGGGTCGTTGATGTCTGCCTCTGCGGCAAATGCGCCCACGCTCAGCATGGCGGCAGCACCCAGCACTGCAGCGGTGGTGGTGACGGTACGGACAAATTTATGGTTCAGTTTCATTTGGAATACCTCCGTTGATGGCGGTTTTGCACCGCACATTTTTGTTTTGTGGAAAACCATGGTCTGCCATGCGGTGTAATACAAAACCGCCGCATCTGTCTTATAAACGGATGCGGCGGCGGGATTATTGCAGCGGGCTATAAAATTTTTTGGAAGCTCTGCCGCCGGGGTCACTGGGCCTGTGCCGGTTCCCGGTTCAGGATCTCCATGAACTCCTCGCCGGTGATGGTCTCCTTCTGGTACAGATACTGTGCCAGCTCGTCCAGCTTGGCGCGGTTGTCGGTCAGAATGCGGACAGCCTTTTCGTGCTGAGCCTTGACCAGCTCCACCACCTTCTGGTCGATCTCGCGCTGGGTCTGGGCCGAGCAGGCCAGCGAGGTGTCACCGCCCAGATACTGGTTGTTCACGGTCTCCAGCGCCACCATGTCAAAATCCTTGCTCATGCCGTAGCGGGTAAGCATGGCGCGGGCAAGCTTGGTGGCCTGCTCGATATCGTTGGAGGCACCGGTGGTGATGGATCGGAACACCACTTCCTCGGCGGCGCGTCCGCCGGTAAGGGTGGCGATCTTGTTTTCCAGCTCTTCCTTGCTCATCAGGTAGTGGTTGCCCTCGTCCACCTGCATGGTGTAGCCCAGTGCGCCGGAGGTGCGGGGGATAATGGTGATCTTCTGCACAGGGGCAGAGTTGGATTGCTTGGCCGCCACCAGTGCATGGCCGATCTCGTGGTAGGCCACGATGCACTTTTCCTTGTCGGTGAGGATAGAATTCTTCTTCTGGTAGCCTGCAATGACCACCTCGATACTCTCCTCCAGATCGGCCTGCGTCACGCTCTTGCGGCCTGCACGCACAGCGCGCAGAGCTGCTTCGTTGACGATGTTGGCAAGTTCCGCACCGGATGCACCGGAAGCCATGCGGGCCACAGTGTTGAAGTCGATGCCCGGGGCCAGCGCCACCTTTTTGGCGTGCACTTTCAAAATCTCTTCGCGGCCCTTAAGGTCGGGCAGTTCCACCGGCACGCGGCGGTCAAAACGTCCGGGACGGGTCAGCGCCGGGTCCAGCGAATCTGGGCGGTTGGTAGCCGCCAGAATGATGACGCCGGTGTTGCCCTCAAAGCCGTCCATTTCGGTGAGCAGCTGGTTCAAAGTCTGCTCACGCTCGTCGTTTCCGCCGAGATTGCCGCTGTTGCGCTTCTGACCGATGGCATCGATCTCATCGATGAACACGATGCAGGGAGCCTTTTCCTTGGCCTGCCGGAACAGGTCGCGCACCTTGGATGCGCCCATGCCCACGAACATCTCCACGAATTCAGAGCCGGAAATGGAGAAAAAGGGCACGTTGGATTCGCCTGCCACGGCCTTGGCCAGCATGGTCTTGCCGGTGCCCGGAGGGCCCACCAGCAGGATGCCCTTGGGCATGGATGCGCCAATGCTCTCGTACTTACCGGGGTCGTGCAGGTAATCCACGATCTCCTGCAGGTTTTCCTTTGCTTCATCCTCACCGGCCACATCCGCAAAGCGGATGCCGTGGGTGGACTGCACATAGATCTTGGCGTTGGACTTGCCCACGCCGCCGAACATCATGGACCCCGGGCCGCCGCCGGCCTTTTCCATCAGCTTTTTGTTCATCTGGTTGCCGATGAAGCTGAACAACAGGATGGGCAGCAGGAACCAGATCAGGAAATTGAGCATCGGCGACCCCTGCTCCACGATCTCGCTGGAAAACTGTGCTCCGGCATCATACAGGCGCTGGGTAAGCTCCGAGTCGTTCATCAGGCCGGTCTTGTAGACCTGCTTTTCCTCTTTATCGGTAAAAATGATCTGGTTGGATTCGATATCCACACGGCCGATGTTCTTTTCCTCGGTCATGGTCATAAAGGTACCGTAGTCCACTTCCTCCACCTGACGCTCGCTCATCCACGGCAGCAGCACAAGGTTGAGCAGCAGCAGGACCGCCAGCACGATGGCGTAATAGATCGCCAGCGGCTTTTTGGAAGGTTTGACTTCTTTCATGTGGCAATTCCTCCTTTGGTTCCTGATGCAAGTAGTATAGCACAGTAAAACCGGGCGCAACAGCAATTCGAGCACAACTTTCCAAAAACTTAGCAGTTTGTTAACAATAAGAGTTCGTGCGCTCTGCTTGACAATATACATTGGTTCGATTATACTACAAATAGAAAGGGCGCTGACTGCAATGGTCAGCTTCCTGTCCCGCTAGTCAAAAAGATTGACCGTCAGGCTTGGAACACTGGGCGGTCAATCTTTTTTGTTTTTATCGTTTCTTCGGTCGTGCGAGATCTTCCACGCAATGTCAAATGCAGCTTTCGCTACATCAACGAGCAACGCCGCCACTGTGGCCAGAAGAGTCAACAGCAGCATGGTCTCAGACAACGTCATTCGACATTCCTCCCTTCGCCTTCAAGGCTCCGGGAAGCTTCATTTACAAAAAAGTTCCACTCCCGGAACCTCTGCTTCGTTCCATGTATAGGAAGAATCAGCGATGCGGGAGCAGGAAGCATGACCACCGATTTTGCAATCAGCGCCTTGCAAATAGTGTACCATACTCTGGTGCGAAATACAACGCCCCCGGAAGGCTATTGTTCTTCCGGGGGCGTTATTGTACTGTTATGATGCGATTACTGCTTGGGGAAAGCCTTTTCCCACACTTCAATGGTCTTGAACTTGGGCATCCAGCCTTCCGGCTTGAAGGTGCTCTCGCTCTTGGCATCCAGCAGGCCCTGCTCCACACACCACTGGGCTGCCTTGGCGGTGTCGGCATCTGCCACATCCGCAAAAGCCGGGGTGTTCACAGGTTCAGGTCTGCCTGCGGTGTTCCACACCAGCAGTGCCAGCTGGCCGCGGTTTGCGGGAATCTCTGCACCCTCAGGCAGGATATTGTGCAGGACCACCCGGGCAGCGATCTCGTAGCCGCCCCAGACTGCCGCGCCGCCCACCAGAACAGCTGCAACTGCGCCGCCTGCGCCGGAATCGCCGCCGGTAAAGTCGTCATCGCCGGGCACGACAGGGGGAGTGCCCACAGCGGTAATGGAGATGTACGAAGGTACAGGATTCTGTTTGTAAACCAGTTTGCTCTCCACTACAGCGCCAGCGCCCTTGTTTTCCAGAACCACATCACCAGAGCAGGTGATTTCAGCAGCGCCGCCAATGCGCTGAGGGGACTTGCCGCCTGCAGCAGCAGGCCAAGGCTCAACAGCCCGGCAAGGAATTTACGGGTACGTAGTTTCATGTAGGGTGTACCTCCTCTGTTATATCTTTGAGTCTATCATACACCCGTACCCCCCACCCCGGCATTTTTTGACACGAATCGACCGGTGCACAATTTTGGGAAATTCTGCCCCTTATTTTGTGAAATTGTTTCATTTTGAGAATGAGTCAGATTGCTTGACACTGCCCGCGAATCATGCTAAACTTAGTCCACTTTGAAAAAAGCACAAATGCGTTGACGGGGAAAAAACGATTTTCTTCTGCGTACAGAGAGCCGCCGGGTGGTGCAAGGCGGGTGCAGAGGGTTTCGGTTACTGGCCCCTGAGCGGCAGGGCTGAACACACAAGTAGGCTCTGACGGAT
>ERZ773165.1616-NODE-1616-length-13058-cov-3.627701_pt1 | contig 13058 bp, 9 predicted proteins | sample MGYA00581003_ERZ773165 | MGnify/ENA primary metagenome ERZ773165 (study PRJEB29015, sample SAMEA2737817) | human gut metagenome | biome: human gut; feature: human-associated habitat; material: faeces | place: China | collected 2012 ... | reverse complement strand
TATCTTTGCTTCCCAAATAACCCAACCGGTTCTACGATTACAAAGGACGAATTACAGAAGTGGGTTGATTATGCAAATAAAGTAGGTGCGGTTATCATCTATGATGCAGCTTATGAAGCATACATTTCAGAGGAAAATGTACCGCATACGATTTTTGAATGTGAAGGTGCAAGAACCTGTGCCATCGAACTGCGCAGCTTCTCAAAGAATGCCGGATTTACCGGAACAAGACTTGGATTTACTGTTATTCCAAAAGATTTAAAGAGTGGTGATGTGACATTACACAGTCTCTGGGCAAGACGTCACGGCACAAAGTTTAACGGTGCGCCATATATTATCCAGAAGGCGGGTGCAGCTGTTTACACAGAAGAAGGACAGAAGCAGACTGGTGAGCAGATTGCATACTACATGAACAATGCAAAGACAATTCTGGAAGGCTTAAAGTCCGCAGGCTATACCGTATCAGGCGGTGTCAATGCACCGTACATCTGGTTAAAGACACCGGATAACATGACATCTTGGGAATTCTTTGATTTCCTGCTTGAAAAGGCAAATGTTGTCGGTACACCGGGTTCAGGTTTTGGTCCAAGTGGTGAAGGCTACTTCAGACTGACCGCTTTCGGTTCTTATGAAAATACCGTAAAGGCACTTGAAAGAATTAAGGCAATCTAATTGTTATCATAATATTAAATACACACACCCGCGGGAACAGGCTGAAAAGCCGGAGATTTCCGCGGGTATTTTTATAAATTTTTATAATCCTGATTTGTGGATTTTTATGTATGAAGCGGGATACAGTACGGCATAAAACATTAAAAACAAAATAGTGAAAAAACTTTTATAAAAGAATTTTGTAAAATGAATAGCAATTTCCGGGGAAATAGTGTATGATAAGGACAGTGCAGAAATGCAGAACATAAAATAAAGCATGTAATAATGAAAAGCAGTAAATCAAACAGTAAAAATGGAGGTTTCAATATGTGGCAGGCAGATTTAGGAAATGGAAAGTACCGCAACCCGATTCTATACGCAGATTATTCAGACCCGGATGCAATCCGTGTCGGCGAAGATTATTTTATGATTGCATCAAGCTTTTGCAATGCACCGGGGCTGCCGATTTTACATTCAAAAGATTTAGTCAACTGGAAAGTAGTCAATTATGCATTGGACGAGTTACCGGAATTCCGTTACCGCAATCCGATTCATGGCTGCGGGGTATGGGCACCGGCAATCCGGTATCATGAAGGAACCTATTATATATGTTTTCCGATGCCGGATGAGGGCATTTACATGACAACAACAAAAGACCCGTTTGGCAAATGGAGCAAGCCGGTGAATATTCGTCCGGGAGCAGGCTGGATTGATCCGTGTCCGTTCTGGGATGATGACGGAAAGGCGTATCTGGTAGCAGGTGTTGCAAAGAGCCGTATCGGATACAAGAGTGTACTGCATATGGTAGAAATGCAGCCGGACGGTATGGGATTAATCGGCGAAGAAGTCAAGATTTTTGACGGCAATGAAAATGATCAGGTAACAATTGAAGGCCCGAAAATGTACAAGCGCAACGGCTGGTATTATGTATTTGCTCCGGCAGGCGGTGTAAAGACCGGCTGGCAGACAGTACTCCGTTCTAAAAATCCTTTTGGACCATATGAATATAAGGTCGTAATGCGTCAGGGTGATTCACCGGTCAACGGCCCTCATCAGGGTGCATGGGTGGACACGGTGACAGGTCAGGACTGGTTCTTACATTTTCAAGATGTCTACGCAGGCGGAAGAATTATTCATTTACAGCCAATGCACTGGGAAAATGACTGGCCAATAATCGGTATCAATAAGCCGGGCAATGATTACGGCGAACCGGTTATGGAGTACACAAAGCCGGATATCGGAAAGAGTAATTCATATCCGGTTTGCGAGCCGGATACGAGTGATGACTTTACATCGGATAAACTCGGTATGCAGTGGCAGTGGAATGCCAATCCTCAGAAGGACTGGTATGAGCTTACCGGATCAAAGTTAAAGTTAAATGCACTGGATACTGTGCCGCTCCGCCCGGTTAGTGATTACCGTAATCTGCTGTTACAGAAATGGCCGGCACCGGAATTTACCTGTGTGACAAAAATGCAGCTTTCCGGCATGGAAAACGGCGATGTGGCAGGCGTTGTATCACTGGGAACGGAATACGGCGCGCTGGCAGTTGAAAAGCGGGATAATAAATATACGGTAAAGCAGATATTGGGAACGCAGTATTTTGACTGTGATATGCCGTATACAACACAAAACAGCAATGATTTTGAACTGTCCGAAAGTGATTTTAAGGATACAGGGAAAACAGTGACATTCCGTTACACGGTAAAATGCACCGGTCATATTGACCACATGGAGTTAAATCTTCCTGTAAAAGCAGCACCGGTCGAGGAATTAACACTGGAATTAAGTTTTGACGGCAAAAACTATGAAAAAGCCTTTTCATTTGCCTCCAAAGCAGGCAGATGGGTCGGTGTGAAAAACGGCATTTTCTGTGCCCATGACAACACCGTAAAAAATGACAAGACAGGATATGTACTTGTAGATTCTGTGGAATATATGCCAAAAGAAGATTAGTAGAGCGATATTTTATAAAGCGGTCCTTTGCAAAAGAATGAGCCAAAGTCAGATGATAATGGAGCATTTCTTTTACAAAGGACTTTTTTATTCAATCAGTAGAAAATATGGTCGCCAATCACCGTGCCATAGGTGTCGATACCGCTGCGGTATACGTGGAAATACAGCGCATTAATCGTAACATTTCCGTTTAAAACCTCCTGCGCCGCCTGAACGCACGAAGCGGAAGCACCGCGGGAGAGCACAATCGTAAAACGACCGCTGGCAACCGGTGTAAATTGTCCGGAAGCATAGATGACACCGGAAATGGAGTTGGCAAAACGTGGGCTGTTGACACGGTTTACAACAACACTTCCGACAGCTAACTTACCCTCGTAAGACTGGTTGCCCGCTTCACATTCGATAATTGCGGCAAGCATGGCAAGGTCAGAGGTGTCATATGAAATCGGTGTTTTATTAATATTAGAAGTAATGTCACCGCTGCCGGAATTATTATTCCCTGCGGCGGCAGCCGCGCGGCTTGCGGCCTCGGCTTCTGCGCGTTCCTGTGCCAGCTTTTCTTCTTCAAGCTTTTTTTCATAGGCAAGTGCGGCATCTTCGGCCTCGGATACGTTGTTGGAAGACGTATCAAAATCCTGCTGGGTTTTTGCAAGCAGTGTCTTTAAATTTTCCTGTTCATTTAAAGCAGCTTCCCGTAAGGACGACAGTTCGGAAACCTCGGTATCCAGCTGTTCTTTTGCTGCCTGCTGGCGTTCATAATTGGCTTCCATCTCATCTAACATATCACGGTCATACTGTGATAACTGGTAAATGTATTCGCTTTTTAACAAAAGTTCACTCATACTTTGGGAAGTTAACAGCAGTTCAATCACATCCGAGCTGCTGCGTTCATACATATACCGGATACGCAGTTTCATGGAATCGTACTGTTCGTCCATTGTCTGAGACAGCGACAGCAGTTCTTCATTTAAGGCATCAACATCTGCCTGTTTGTCATCAATCTGTTCTTCTAAGGAAGATAAACGGCTTCCGGCGCTCTGGAGCTGACTGTCAATTTCGGATAAATCCGCAGACAGACTCTGCTGTTGTGCCTTTAAGCTTTCCAGTTCCCGGTTGGCATTGTCTAAATCGTCCTGCGTGGTTGCATAGGACAGATAAGGAATGGTCAATGCGGTACTGCAAAATACACAGCACAGACAAATTATGAATTGTTTTAACTTTTTCTTATTATTCAATGCAAATCTCCTGTTACAATCTAATCGTTATTCCAATCATTTATGCTGGTATCAGTATAAAATGCAGACCGCAAAAATGCAAGCGTCAAACCACTTTTATGCTTTATGGGGCGGGGTTCGATTTTTTTTTCACCGGCGGACAGGCACATGTGGGTTTGGAACTTTTAAACATGGTATTATTTATATCACGATACATAATAAAATATTACAGTAAAATATCTCCTGTTTTAAGAGGAAATTCATAAAAAATAATAAAATTAAGCATTATTTAGGCAGAGGCATAGACATTTCAGCAGAAACGTGAAATAATGAAGAAGTAAGTTGTTAGAAAATCAAAATAAACTGAAAAAACGTAAAGAGAGGAAAAAAGATGCTTGAATTAAACAACATCGTAAAGGATTATATTTCCGGAGATACCAGGGTAACGGCATTGAAGGGAATTAATCTGCGTTTCCGCGACAGCGAATTTGTATCAATTCTGGGACAGTCCGGCTGCGGAAAAACAACTATGTTAAATATCATCGGGGGGCTTGACCAGTATACAAGCGGTGATTTAAAGATTAACGGACGTTCTACGAAGAAATTCAAGGACCGTGACTGGGATGCATACCGCAATAATTCGATTGGATTTGTCTTCCAGAGTTATAACCTGATACCGCACCAGACCGTGCTTGCCAATGTCGAACTGGCACTGACTTTATCCGGTGTATCCAAGTCAGAGCGCAGAAAGCGCGCAATAGAAGCACTGGAAAAAGTAGGCTTAAAGGAACAGATTCACAAGAAACCCAATCAGATGTCCGGTGGACAGATGCAGCGTGTTGCGATTGCAAGAGCATTGGTAAATGACCCGGATATTTTACTGGCAGACGAGCCGACAGGCGCATTGGATACAGAAACCAGCGTACAGATTATGGAGATTTTAAAAGAAATTGCCAAAGACCGTCTGATTATTATGGTTACGCATAATCCTGAACTGGCAGAGCAGTATTCAACAAGAATTATCCGCCTTTTAGACGGACAGATTACAGACGATACCGATGCTTACAGTGAAGAACAGATGGAAGCGGATATACAGGAAAAGGAGCAAAAGCTTTCAGATGCACAGACAGGAAAGAAGAAAAAGAAAGCAAAGACATCGATGTCCTTTTTTACAGCGCTTTCTCTTAGTATGAATAACCTGATGACCAAAAAGACCCGTACCCTGCTTACCGCATTTGCCGGAAGTATCGGTATTATCGGCATTGCGTTGATTCTTTCCATTTCAAATGGTATTCAGGACTATATTGACAGGGTACAGCGTGATACACTGTCGAGTTATCCGGTCCAGTTACAGTCCCAGACCATGGATATCAGCAGCATGATTGAAATGATGACCGGGTCTGATAAGGATTCTGTTGACCATGACAAGGATAAAGTGTACAGTAATATGATTATGTCGGAAATGATGAATACCATGATTTCCGATGTGAAAAATAATAATTTAAAATCCTTTAAAAAGTATATAGATGATAATAAAGATGAGATTTCAACATATGCAAGTGATATCCGGTACAGCTACAATATTGATATCAATATTTACGATACAGACACAAGCGACGGTGTGACACAGCTAAATCCAAGCACTATTATGAATACGATTTACGGTACGAACACTTCACAGGGCAGCATGAGTGCGATGTATACCAATGCAGATGTATGGAACCAGCTGCCGGGCAATCAGGATTTACTGGATTCCCAGTATGATATGGTAGCGGGAAGATGGCCGCAGCAGTACAACGAAGTGGTGTTAGTTGTTGATGAGAACAACGAAATTGATGATTATACCCTGTATTCACTGGGCTTTAAAGACCCTGACGAGGTAACGGCGATGTATAAGCGCATGATGACAGGCGAAACCTATGACACCGAGGAAACAGAGTATACTTATGATGAAATTTTAGATAAGAAATTCCAGATGATTCTGCCAACCGATTATTACCGGTACAACGCAGAAAAAGACATCTGGGAAGATATGCGTGAAGATGAAACGTATATGAAAAATGTAGTAGACAACGGCACACAGATTCAGGTGTGCGGTATTATCCGTCAGAAAGAAGATGCGGTCAACACGGCAATCCGGAGCGGTGTAGGTTATACAAAGGAACTGATGCAGTATCTGATGCAGGGTGTCAACGACAGTGAAGTGGCAAAAGCTCAGCTTGCCGATGAAACAACCGATATTTTTACGGGAATCCCGTTTGACAATGACAAGGATACACCGATTACAATGGATGATGTCAATGCATATGTTGCAACGCTTTCAGAGCAGGAACAGGCACAGATGCAGGCTTACATGAGCCAGATGACAGAAGAACAGATTTTGCAGCAGTTTTCGCAGTCTTTAAAGGCACAGACAACAGAAGCCACATTTGAGGGCAACAAAGAAAAGTTAGGCATTACAAACGAAGACAACCCGTCAGAAATTGATTTATATGCTGCGAGCTTTGAGGCCAAGGAAAAACTGGAAGATATTATCAGCGATTATAATAAGAAAGCAACTGATGAGGGCAGAGATGAAGATGTGATTAATTATACCGATTATGTTGGCATTATGATGTCTTCCGTCAGCACGATTATTACGGCGATTTCAGCGGTACTGATTGCGTTTGTTGCGATTTCACTCGTTGTTTCTTCTATTATGATAGGTATTATTACGTATATTTCCGTACTTGAAAGAACAAAGGAAATCGGTATTTTAAGAAGTATCGGTGCGTCAAAGAAAGATGTTTCCCGCGTATTTAACGCCGAAACACTGATTGAAGGCTTTGTATCCGGTGCACTGGGTATTGTGATTACACTGATTTTGTGCATTCCGGCGAACCGGATTATTGAAAATGTGACAACAATTGCAGGAGTTGCAAAACTTCCTGTTGCAGGTGCCGTAATCCTTGTTATAATAAGTATGGTGCTGACACTGATTGCCGGATTTGTTCCGGCGAAGATGGCAGCGAAAAAAGATCCGGTAGTAGCACTGCGTACAGAATAATAAAGCATTTGCGATACGCACGGAATTATTAGGAATAAAGGAAGCAGTCATGAGGAACGTTTACAAATTTTTAAGAGCCTCAATACTCATTTTAATACTGGTTGGCGGGACATATTTTATTGCGCAGGAATATTCAGCCGGTATTGAAAATGCAGTCAATACATCAGCAGGCGGTCAGAGTCTTACAAAGGAAACCATAACCAATCTCGGAGATGTCTTAGCGACGGTAGAAGCAGAGATCGCCGGCGGAGCCGGAAGTGAAAAAACGAATGATACGGTAAAGTCTGATTATCAGCCGGTACAGGGAACCGGACAGCTTGTGGAAGACAGCAAATCCCAGCAGACGGATACGACACCGGCGGCATCTTATGATTTTCCGGAAAATATGTATCCGTACAGAGCCATGCTTTCGGATACACAGAAGGAAGTTTATGACCAGGTGTACGGGGCAGCACTGGAATTAAAGGAAAGTGTGACACTGTGCCGTCAGCTTGACCAGAGCAGTATTAAAAATGTCATGAATGCGGTCTTTAACGATCACCCGGAGCTGTTCTGGCTGGATACCGGCTACAGCTACGGGTACACCAGCAAGGGAGCGGTCATTTCCGTGATGTTAAAATACAATGAAACGGCACAGACACTGCAGTCTGCCAGACAGAAGTTTTTAAATGCAGCGGCGAAGGTGATTAACGGCGCCAGTTCGCTTACGACCGACCTTGACAAGGAACAGTATGTTTATAAAGCCCTTCAGAATATGTGTGTCTATGATGAAAATTCAGACATGAACCAGAGTGCATACAGCGTATTCATTAACGGAAGCTCGGTGTGTGCCGGATATTCGAGGGCATTTCAGTATATTATGCAGCAGTTAAATATTCCGTGTTATTTCTGCACCGGATATGCTAACGGCGGTTATCACGCATGGAATATTGTCTATATTGACGGAAAGTATTATAATGTAGATTTGTCGTGGGACGACTCTCTTGGAGATGTATCCAATACATATTCCTTTGCGTACTTTAATCTTTCAGATAAAGCAATTTCTGTAGACCATACGCGCAGGGAACTATCGGTGAATCTGCCGGAGTGCAAATAAAATGTCTGTGGAACGGAGATTAGTGTAAAAAATCACACTGATGTGCTGATTTTTTACACAGCACTTTGTGCCGCAGGCGTCACAAAGTTGCTATTTATCGCAGAGCCAAATAAGATTTGGCTCGCGATTCCTCCGGCATTAAAATGCCTGCGGAATGGAGATTAAAATGAAATACTTAATTGATACACATACACATACGATTGCAAGCGGACACGCTTATAACACAATAGATGAAATGACAAGAAAGGCAGCACAAATCGGGCTGCCTGCTATTGCGTTTACGGAGCATACGCCGAAAATGCCGGGCAGCTGCGGCAAACTGTATTTCAGCAACTTTAAGGTCCTGCAGCGGGAAAAATTCGGCGTGCGCCGTCTGTTTGGCTGTGAAGCCAATATTATGGACTATGACGGAACACTGGATATGCCGGACACACTGCTTGAAAAAATGGACATTGTTATTGCAAGCTTTCATATTCCATGTATCTGCCCCGGTACAAAGGAGCAGAATACGCAGGCACTGGTGCAGGTTCTTGAAAATCCGCTGGTTGACATCATAGGGCACCCGGATGACAGCCGGTATCCGGTGGACTTTGAAACGGTGGTGCGTGCGGCAAAGCAAAACAACAAGTTTCTCGAATTAAACAATACATCATTAAAACCTGACGGACCGCGCAGCGGCGCACGGGAAAATGACCTCTGTATGTTAAAGCTGTGTATGGAACACGGTGTCATGATAACACTTGGCAGTGATGCCCATGTCGAAGAGGATATCTGCAATTTTTCGTATGCGGAAGAGCTGTTAAAAGAAGTGCATTTTCCGGATCAACTGATTGCAAATTTGGATTTGGACAGATTTACTGCTTTACTATAACGTGCTAATGTGTTAAAATATCGGTATTGTTTGGAACTTTTGAAAAAATGCTGATGCGAGTTTATCAGCACAGAAAAGGGGCAGTTATGAATAGTAAATTAAAAACACCTGCGGTAGAGCAGTTATTTGATGCAATTTTAAGTCTTGAGAATAAAGAGGAGTGTGCTGCATTTTTTGAAGACCTCTGTACAATTAATGAATTGCTGTCACTTTCACAGCGTTTTGAGGTGGCAAAGATGCTGCGTGAAAAAAAGACTTATCTGGACATTGCGGAAAAGACAGGCGCTTCTACAGCAACCATCAGCCGTGTAAACCGCTCGTTAAATTACGGCAGCGACGGTTATGAAAAGGTATTTGAACGGTTACAGATTCCGGAAGGCGGAGAAGGACAGCAGGAATAAAACATTACGGAACAGATACATATTCTGCCCGGAGAAAGGATTGAACGTCAATCTCCGGCAAGGCTATAAAAACGGAATGTGAAGAAGCACAAAACTTATCACATTCCGTTTTTGGTTGTTCCGTAAAAATTCTGCATGATTAAAAGCGGCTTTCTTTCCATGCTTTATATTTTTAAATTTTATTTTTCATTTCTGCGGCTTTTCTGCTCGGCTTTTTCGGCTTTGCGTTCCGCCTTTTCCGCCTTGCGCTCAGACTTTGTGTGCGGCACTTCCTGCTGGCTGCGCGAAGCAAAGTCGTCAATCAGACTTTCAATAATATTTTTCTTCATATAAACATCAAAACTCAGTAAAGATACCAAAGAAAAGAACTGTAAAAATTCGCGGCTGTCCGTATCTTCAACGGTAGAAAAGGCTTCCTCCGAAAGATGCGCTTTTTCAAGGACATCTTTTGAAATGCCGGAAATCTCTCCCTTGCACAGATTATAAATCTGCTTGTAGATGTCGTCTAAGCTGCCGGTATCATTTCCTTCAAAAAACTGTTCAGTCAGCGGATTTAACAGGGTCTGTATATCACTGATAGAGAGCAGATTTTTAAAGTAATAAATAAATGTCAGGACATATAAATGCTCCTTGGAATATTTCTTTTTTACCGGCGGCGGTAAAAGATTATTCTTCGTGTAATTGTTAATCATCGTCTTTGTCAGAATCTTATCGTCCTCACGGCGTTTGCAGTCGCTTAAATGTTCGTCCATAAAGGTCGTGACCTGATCCATATAAAGGTCGATATTGGGGACTTCCCCCGGTTTGATATAATTTAACTTTGCCAGCCGCTTTAACAGCGTAGCAACAAATTGTGTATATTCAGTATTCATAACTTGTCATCTCCATTCACATAACAGTAGCTATATGACATTATATAGTATTTAAAACTAGATAGCAAGGGGCGGATATAAAACACCTGTAATTGTTTGAAAAATTGTTATAAAATTAATGAAATTTATGCAATATTGCGTGACAAAATAGGGGAAATATAATATACTGTAATTCATGGGGCAGATAGATAAGTGCCCGGTAATAATTGTGTACCAATGGGTAGAATGGAGGATATTTACTATGGGAATTTTAACAAGATTTAAGGATATTATGTCTGCGAACATCAATGCTTTACTGGACAAATGCGAAGATCCGGAAAAGATGATTGACCAGTACATGCGCAACCTTGAAAGTGATCTGGGTAAGGTAAAGGCAGAAACAGCTTCTGTTATGGCAGAGGAAACAAGAGCCAAGAGAGAACTTGACGAATGTACAGAGCAGGTTAATAAAATGCAGTCATATGCTGAAAAGGCACTGACAGCAGGGAATGAAGCAGATGCACGTAAGTTCCTTGAAAAGAAGCAGCAGCTGGTATCTACACAGACAGCATTACAGCAGTCTTATGAAGCGGCAGCAGCCAATGCGGCAAAGATGCGCCAGATGCATGATAAGCTTGTAAAGGATATTGAATCCTTAGAATCAAGAAAGGCAGCAATCAAGGCAAAAGTTGCGACAGCTAAGGCACAGGAACGTTTAAACAGCATCGGTTCAAGTGTGACAGGTGCAAACAACAGTATGGCAGCTTTTAGCAAGATGGAAGCAAAAGCCAATAAGATGTTAGATGAAGCCAATGCAATGGCAGAGTTAAACCAGTCACAGGAAGATTCTGATATTGACAATCTTGCAGCAAAGTATGATTCAGCACCACAGGATGCAGCAGTAGATGATGAACTGGCAGCATTAAAGGCAAAGATGGGCTTATAATATAAATAACAGCAGAATGGAGAAAAGTCATGGGGTTATTTGGAAAACAGCTTGCAAATGTTGTAGAATGGGAAGAATACAGAGATGACTGTATTTTCTGGAAATGGACGAACCGTGAGATTAAAAAAGGAAGCCGCCTGATTATCCGTGCAGGACAGGATGCCATTTTTATGTACAATGGTAAGATAGAAGGTATTTTTAAGGATGAAGGAAGCTTTGATATTGAATCCGATATCATTCCGTTTCTGTCAACTTTAAAAGGCTTTAAGTTCGGATTTAACAGCGGTGTGCGTGCAGAAGTTCTTTTTGTGAATACAAAGGAATTTACCGTAAAATGGGGCACAAAAAATCCGATAGCCATTCCGGCACCGTCACTTCCGGGCGGTATGCCAATCCGTGCGTTTGGTACATTTAACATTAAGGTCGATGACTATCTTGCATTAATTGATAAAGTGGCGGGTGTGAAGCAGATGTACACGGTTGACGATGTCAGGGAACGTGTTGTTGCTGTTTTAGACCAGCTTCTGATGAAGTGGATTTCTAAAGAAGGCAAGGATATGTTTAATCTTCAAGCCAATGCGTATGATATCTCAGCAGGGATTAAAGAAGACCTTGATATGCAGATGATTAAGATTGGACTGACCATTACCGACTTTAACATTTCAAGCTTTTCGTATCCGGAAGAAGTACAGAAGATGCAGAACAAAGCCGCTTCCCAGTCTATGGTGGGCGACATGAATAAGTATGCACAGATGGCAATGGCGGACAACATGAGCAATGGTAAGTCCTCTAACATCGGTGTGGATATGATGAATATGCAGATGGGATTACAGATGGGCAGACAGATGATGGACAGCATGAGCAGCGCGCCACAGAGTACAGGTGCGGCACAAAGCAGTACGTCAGGCAGTGCACCGAAGTTCTGTCCGGAGTGTGGTTCACCGACAAACGGTGCAAAATTCTGTTCCAACTGCGGACATAAATTAGTATAAAAATCAGGCGGCTGTTTTATTTTCGCGAAAGCGGACAAATGTGCAGTCAAGCGGGGAAAGCTCTTGATAAGGGTGATATAAAAAGAGCTGTTATGCATAAAAGTATTTTTGGAATACTTGCATGACAGCTCTTTTTTGTTTATAATGACACATACTTGAAACAGTGCGTATGCAGTGTGTACATCTTTGGGCAGGATAGTCATAAAGAAACTGTATACACGCAGGAATGGAGGAACGGTTTGAATTTAGATGGATTAAATGACTGCCAGAAAAGGGCGGTAAAACAGACAGAGGGGCCGGTGTTAATTATTGCTGGGGCAGGTTCGGGAAAAACACGTGTTTTGACAAACCGCATTGCATATCTGATTGATGAATGTGGAATCAGCCCATATAATATTTTAGCAATTACATTTACCAACAAAGCCGCCGCAGAAATGCGTGAACGTGTGGAAAAGGTAACGGACTGCGGCAGTCAGGTGTGGGTAAGTACCTTTCATTCAACCTGTGTGCGGATTCTTCGCCGTTACATAGACAGAATCGGGTATCAGACCAATTTTACGATTTATGATACGGACGACCAGAAAAGCGTAATCCGGGATGCCTGTAAAAAATTAAACATCGATACAAAAATGCTGAAAGAGCGCACAATTATGAGTGCGATTTCATCTGCCAAAGATGAAATGATTTCGCCGGATGAAATGGAAGTGAATGCCGGGGGCGATTACAATGCCAAAAGAATTGCCGGTGTATACAGAGAGTATCAGAAGACACTTAAAGCAAATAATGCGCTGGATTTTGACGATCTCATCGTAAAGACGGTAGAGCTGCTGCAGACGGACCCGGAGGTGCTCGCCTACTATCAGGAGCGTTTCCGCTATATCATGGTGGACGAGTACCAGGACAGCAACCTGGTTCAGGAGACGCTGATCCAGTGCATCAGCGGTGAACGTTTTGACCGCCCGAATGTGTTTATGGTGGGCGATGTCAAGCAGAGTATCTATAAATTCCGCCTGGCGAGACCGGAATTATTTCTG
>ERZ773165.1615-NODE-1615-length-13070-cov-34.154745_pt1 | contig 13070 bp, 9 predicted proteins | sample MGYA00581003_ERZ773165 | MGnify/ENA primary metagenome ERZ773165 (study PRJEB29015, sample SAMEA2737817) | human gut metagenome | biome: human gut; feature: human-associated habitat; material: faeces | place: China | collected 2012 ... | reverse complement strand
CAGATGCTCCTCAGCGTATCGCTACCGATACCAGCCAGAAACTCTCTATCCGTTTCGGTGAGACAATCAAGAAGTATATCGACCGCGGTCTCGACAAGAGCAACCTTGTGTTGATTCCTTTGGTATTGGCAGGTTATGCCCGTTATCTCAAGGCTTTGGATGATAACCTGAAGCCATTCGAACCATCTTCTGACCCATTGTTGGCAGAGCTCCAGGCCATCGTGGCTCCTCTTGAGGTAGGCAAGACAGAACAGGACTATTCCTGCCTGAAGAATCTCTATTCTCGCAAGGATGTATTCGGACTCGATCTCTACGAGGCAGGCTTCGGCGAACAGATTGAAGGCATGGTGAAGGAACTCTTTGCTGGCGAGGGTGCAGTAAGAAAGACATTGCATAAGTACGTCTCTGCACGATAATCACTTTTTTTTATTTAACCAATACATCATCATTATATATATGGAAAGAACATGGCGCTGGTTTGGCAAGAAGGACAAGATCACTCTTGCACAGTTGAAACAGATAGGAGTTGAGGGCATCGTTACGGCATTGCACGATGTGCCTCTGGGCGAGGTTTGGACACGTGAGAAGATTCATGAACTCAAGGAGTACATCGAGTCTTACGGTATGAAATGGAGCGTGGTAGAGTCTTTGCCTGTGGTTGAAACCTTGAAATACGGAGGTCCGGACCGCGATCAACAGATTGAGGTTTACAAGGAGAGTCTCCGCAACCTGGGCGAGGAAGGCATCAAGTGCATCTGCTACAACTTCATGCCTGTTTTAGACTGGGCTCGTACCGATTTGGCACACGAGAATCCTAACGGAGCCAACAACCTCTATATGAACTGGGGCGAGTTTGCCTACTTTGATATCTATATCCTGCAGCGTGAAGGCGCTCGTGAGGATTGGGCTGAGTTCTCTAAGGAGCACAAGTGGGGCAGAGACCTCGTGGCTGAGGCTGATGAAATCAAGAAGACTTCAACACCAGAGCAGGATCATGCCTTGGTAGAGAACATCATCATCAAGACCCAGGGGTTTGTTTCCGGTAACTTCAGCGAGGGTGACTCGGCTCCTGTACAGAAGTTCCGCGACCTCTTGAAGCTCTATGATGGCATCGACAAGAAGAAGCTGCAGGAGAACATGAAGTACTGGCTGGAGGCCATCATGCCAATCTGTGATGAGTACGATATCAACATGTGTGTTCACCCAGACGATCCTCCTTATCCGGTATTCGGATTGCCAAGAATTATCGGTCGTGCCGAGGATATCCAGTGGATGCTCGATGCTGTGCCAAACAAGCACAATGGTCTGACTTTCTGTGCAGGTTCATTCTCTGCCGGCGAGCACAACGACTGTGTGGCAATGGCCAAGCAGTTTGCCGACCGCACTCACTTCGTTCATCTGCGTTCTTGCTACATCTTCCCTAACGGCAACTTTACAGAGGCTTCTCATCTGGGTGGTCGCGGTCATCTCATCGACCTCTGCCGCATCTTCGAGAAGGCAGAGCAGGAAGGCAAGTGCAATTCTGGTCGCCGATTGCCTATGCGAGTAGATCATGGCATGACCTTCACCGATGAGCCAGGTGGCGTATTCGATGAGAGCAATCATGGTCACAATGCCGGTTACACTCTCCTCGGCCGTATGTTTGCCATGGGTCAGATTCAGGGTGTCATCGCCACAGTTGATGATGAACTCGGCATCGAGTATAAGCAGCCGGGATTCTATGATTAGTGATTAGTTATTAGTGATTAATTCTGATGAAATATAAAAAGGGCTAGCATGCACAAGCGCACGCTAGCCTTTTTGTTTTTACACCCTCTTGGACCGCATGTGGCCATGAGTCAATTTCAGGGTGTCATCGCCACAGTTGATGATGAACTCGACATCGAGTATAAGCAGCCGGAATGATCTTATTTTAAATAGGAATGTAGTTTTTTTTGTTCGCCCAATGATACAATTCATTCAAATGTAGCTGAATTGACGAATTTTGCTGTTTTTTTGACGAATTTTAGGTGTTCTCTTCCAATTATTCGTATTAATTTTGCAGCAGAAAACAAAAGATATAGTCGGTTATAGTAACAGAAAATATAAATTATTAAGAATATCATATATGACATATAAGTATATTATAACTCAGAGTTTGGCGATGCTGATGAGTCTTGCTTCAAATGCTTTCGAAGTGAAGAGCGAGCAGATGGTGGTGGTTTCTGCTGATACAGCCCGGATGGAACCCGTGGCTAAGACAGCTTTGAAGATGTTGAAGGGCGATATCCGAAAAGTGCTGGGATCGGAAATGAAACTTGTTAATACTTCTGTTAATAGTTCCATCATCCTGCAGAGGGATGCCGCTGCCTTCGCCTACAAGAAGGAAGCTTTCCTGCTAAAGTCTGCCAATGGCTGCCTATATATAAAAGGTAGCGATGATCATGGATTGGCTTACGGCATCCTCGAGGTGTCTCGCCTCTTGGGCGTTTCACCGTGGGAATGGTGGGCGGATGCCAAGCCGAAACATCTCGATAGGTTCTGCCTGAAGGAAGGATATCACAATGAGCAGGCACCATCGGTGGAGTATAGAGGCATCTTCATCAATGATGAGGATTGGGGACTGATGCCATGGTCGGGAAAGACCTATGAACCATCGGATATCAAGGGGCATATCGGTCCGAAGACCAATGCCCGCATCTTCGAACTTCTGCTCCGTCTTCGTGCCAATACCTACTGGCCAGCGATGCACGAATGCACCCGTCCTTTCTTCCTGACAGAAGGCAACAGAGAGGTGGCTCAGCAGTATGGCATCTACATCGGCGGTTCCCATTGCGAGCCGATGGCTTCGAGTACGGCTGGTGAATGGCCGGCAAGAGGCAAAGGACAGTATGACTTTGTGCATAACAAGGAGAATGTGCTCCAGTTTTGGGAAGACAGAGTGAAGGAGGTGGCTGGTCAGCCTATCCTCTATACCATCGGTATGCGAGGCGTACACGACGGAGCGATGCAGGGAGCTAAGACCATGGAAGAGCAAAAAACGGTTTTAAATAGTGTCTTGAAGGCGCAGAGAGAGTTGTTGGCAAAGTATATCAACAAGGATGTGACGCAGGTGCCTCAGTTGTTCGTGCCTTACAAGGAGGTGCTCGATGTGTATCATGCAGGCTTGCAGGTGCCGGAGGATGTATGCCTGGTATGGTGTGACGACAATTATGGCATTGTACGCCACTTCCCTACAGCTGCTGAGCGTGCCCGCAAGGGTGGTAACGGCATCTACTATCACGTGAGTTATTGGGGCCGTCCTCATGATTATCTCTGGCTCGGAACCTTCTCGCCAGCTTTACTCTACCAGCAGATGTCTGAAGCCTGGCACAAAGGCATTCAGAAGTTCTGGATTCTCAATGTGGGCGATATCAAGCCTGCTGAGTATCAGATAGAGCTCTTCCTGGATATGGCGTGGAATATGAACCGCATCTATCCGGGCGATACCCCAGAGAAGGAGCTGCAACCTAACAATGAATGGCTGGCAGAGCATGAGAGGAACTTCTGGACCCGCGAATTCGGAAGGAAACTGGCAGCTGTGATGTTGCCGGTGATGCAGGAGAGCTATCGGCTGGCGTATATCCGCAAGCCGGAGTTCATGGCGAATACACGATGCGAGGAAAGAAATCCGAAATATAAGGTAATCACCGACCTGCCATGGAGCGAAGCCTATATCCGGGCAAGATTGGCTGATTACAAGTCGATTTCTGACAAGGCAGAGAAGATAGGGGGAATGCTCGATAAGGCGATAGCCAAGGGCGAATTGCCTAAGGAACGCAAGGATGAGTTCTATCAGCTATTCAAATATCCTGTGCAGGCTGCTGCCCAGATGAACAATAAACTCCTTTATGGGCAGCTGGCTCGCCACGGAAAGGAAATTTCTGGTTCTTCCCGTGATGTTTCTGCCGAGTATTGGAAGAAGAGCGAGGCGGCTTACGACAGCATCATCAGTCTCACCAAGGTATACAACGAGGGTTATTACAATCAGGGCAAGTGGAACCGCATGATGGATTTCCAACCACGCAGGCTGCCGGTATTCATCCGTGTGCCTCATACCGTGGCTACCCAGCCTTTGGTAAAAGATCCTGAATATATAGCATGTTTGAGCGCCAACGATTGCATTTCTGCCAGTCCTCTTTACTTGTGGAAGGGATTGGGTTATGAAGGTAAGGCGATTAGTATAGTCCGAAATCAAGAGGTAGGTTTTGTTTTCGACGGTAAGAAGGTGAAGGGTGATTCGATTACCATCCAGGTTCGTTGGGTTCCGACTCATCCTATGGATAACAAACTTCGTTTCTCTCTGTCGTTGGACGCAGGAAATCCGGTTGAAGGGGAGGTTCAGACCAGAGGCAGAAGTGAGCTGTGGAAGGTGAACACCCTGCAATGTCAGGCTCGTGTATCCTTTACATTGCCAGTAGCCCGAATGAAGAAGCATCGCATTCTCATCAAGGCATTGGACGAAGGCTTGGTCCTTGACCAGGTTTATGTGTATTGAGAGGGCGTGTTTTACGGGAATTATTTTTTCGCATCGAGTTTCACCTCCTCTACATATTTCACCAGCGAATCCTTGCCGTTCAGCAGATAGTAGTCTACTCTTACCACGTGGTTGATGTCGGCATTACCCTTCACCTTGATATGTAGGGTCTTGCTATATATAAAGGTGTCGCGGCGTGAAGGGTAGGATACCAGCTGGATGATATCCTTGGTAGAACCGCTGCCTATATAAAATATATCGGTACTGTCCACGATGGCAGCCTGCTCAGCTGTCTTCTTCGCCATCTTTTTGGCGTGGGCAGACGATGTGTCTTCCGGATAGAACTCGCTGGCAGCCACGGTGTCACCATCCTGCTGTTCGGGTGCAAACTTGCAGCTGGTACCGGTTGTCGTAATAAGGGTTGTGGCGGCAATGGCAGCCACGAAGTATAAAATCTTTTTCATGATTATCTGTTTTTTGCCTGCAAAATTACAAAAAATCCTCTGAAAAACCAATTTCTTTTTCGTCTGATAGTCTTTTGAGCGTATAATTATCGTTCATTTGATACAATAAATCGTTCTTGATGCGTAAAAATGCCAAAAATTGCTTTTTTTTGAACGATTTTTTCACCTATTATATACAGAAATACCTTATCTTTGCACCAGAATTCAGAAAGGTTTGGTTTACTTACGGTGAATCGATTCGTTTCGGGATGATATGGTTTACGATTATAAGTTTAGGTTTAGTTGTTTTAGGTTAAGTTTAAGGTAAAAGTTTTTAAGTTTAGGTTAGTTAGGTTTTTAGGTTTATAGGTTTAGTTTTTTAGGTTTATAGAATTGTATTCTAGAAGTCCACGGCCCGCTGTTGAAGCTCGCTGTGGATTTTTTTTAATCCCCAAAATACAAAAAAATATGAGAATGTTTTTGGATTCCTAGTTTTTGCTTGGTAAAAATCTGCGACGTTTGCGAATTGAAAATCGGCGGCAGAAGGGAAAGCTAAAGCTGCGGGAGTTATTTCTTGTCCCACAGATTCCACAGATTTTCACAGATACAATAGAAAAAAAGGTCTATATGCCACGATAATCGGGTGGCGTATAGACCCTTCTTATTGTATCAGGGATACCGAAGGATGGCGCCATGCGGTCTGATGGGGCGCTGCATGACTAGAGTTTCATCTGCTTGATTTCCTCTGCCGTCAGCCCCGTCAAATCCATGACCATTGCTTCATCTATACCCTGTGCCAGCATCTTTCTGGCAATCTCAATCTTACCATTTTTCATACCCTTTTCCAAACCCTTTTCCATGCCTTTCTGGTAGCTGTCATCTATGAGGGTTCTTTCAACGCTTACGGAATCCCAGAATTTGTCGTAGGCCCAGAGCTCGGCATCAGTGAAACCGGAAATCTCCAGTTCCTCTACGGCTTTTCCAATCTCCGGGTCATTAAGTAGGTCGGAAGGAATCTCCTTCGTGTTGGAATTGATTTCCGTCAGGAAACGGAGCCACAGCACCATCATGCGCTTGTCGGCGATGGAATGAGGTGTGAACTTAGGGAGTTCTATGAAGGTGAAATGCAAACCTTCGATAACCTTATTGCTGTCCTTATCGTGCACGATGCGGTAGTTGTGGATGAAATCCGGAGTATCATGCGCAAAGATATCATTTATCAGGTTGAGAGAATACACGGGTTGGAGTTCGCTGTATTTTCCTCCCTTTTTAGCCTGACTCACATAGAGCTTGGAGGCATTGAACAATACTCGTTGCTGGAAAGCATCAGACCATTCCATCTGCATCTCCACGCAGAACTTCCTGCCTCTGACGTCGGTGCAGAGTACATCAACAATGGTGTTCTTTCCCCCTTCGAGCTGGGGCACAAGTTCTGTTGGCAGATACTTGATTTCTTGTATCTGCTCCTCTTCGCTGAGTGGCAGGAGGGCGTTCAGAAGGCTGATCAGTCTTGCAGGATGATTGCCGAATATCTTCTTGAACGTGAGGTCTGCCTTAGGATCTAAGTACTTCATAACCATCTGTTTTAAAATCTACAGCGCAAAGTTACGACTTTATTTTCATATCTGCAAAAGATTTCGGGGAAAAGTTTTGGATTCCTAGGTTTTGCTTGGTAAAAATCCGCGACGTCTGCGGAAGTTATTTTTTGTCCCACAGATTTCACAGATACACACAGATTTTTTTGCGTAGTCCTGATGTTTCAAGTCACGCAGATTTCGCAGATTTTTTACCTTTTTACCCTTTTAAATTCCCACACGGATCTCACAAATCTCACGGATTTTTTACTTTTTTACCTTTTACCTTTAAAAGTCCTTTTTACCTTTAACAGGTGTATAAAATGTTAATTTCAATAGTTTCATTCCTATGATTTTGGAGTTTCATTGGGGGAATGAAACTATTTTTTTAAGGAATGAAACTATCTGTTTGAATTATTTTTTGTATATTTGTGGTATGAAAGGACATTCTGTCTGCCAGGGAGGAAGACTCTGGATGACGGGGGAACGGCTCTGCATGATGGGAGAAAGGCTCCGAATGCAGGGGAAAAGGCTCTGCATGACGGTGGAATTTCCGATGACGGCGAGATGGGGATTATCGCATCCCTCTGGCTGGGGAAAAATGAATTGACGAACTGAATTGTAAACATAAAATTTATTAACAAGTATGAAACATCAAATTTTAGCTTTAGCTGTTGCAGCACTCAGCTTCACAGCTTGTTCCAACGAAGACAATATCAGCCAGGACTACCTGGCAAATACTCCTATCAAGCTCAACGTTAGCGTGGATGAGCCAACAACACGTGCGGGATATTCTAACGCCGAGCTTGCCGGAAGGGTTTTGGTTGTTTGTCACACAAGATCAAGAAAATGTAAATAGCAAATATAACTATCAAGTTTATGTAAAAAAGGATGGGGATAGCTGGAAAACCTATAAACTCGATCAGGAGACTTGGAACATAACAAACGAGGAGGTCACCATGCTGTGGGCTAACATGAATAATAATGATGCTACCATTTATGCTGCAAACGAAATTAAGGAAAATTTCAGCACCACCGAAGATCAAAGTACAGAGAATAATTTCAAAGGGGCTGATTTTTTATTCATGCCATTTACTACAGTAAAACCTAGCACTGATGGTATCAGCGTTGATTTTAAACATACCATGAGCAAAATCAACCTCACCATCGAACTGGGAAGTGAATATGAGTTCACTAAAGAGGATGTAGACCTGAAGATTAAGGATGTGAAGATTGACGGTTCTGAGGAAAAGGCAGTTTTTTATTTAAGTCATACCGATCCTGGTTTTTATTTTTCGAAGCATGTTAACACAAATTCCAAAACCATCACTCCGCTCTATACCGGCGCAACCCCATTTAGTAAGGACGCAGACGGAACCATCACCAAGGCATCAGCTACCTATGAGGCGATTCTGATTCCTCAAACCATCGCAAGCGGAAACTTTACTGTCAGCTTCAAGGTGGATGGCAAGCTCTATGAGTGGACATATAATCAGAAATTGGAGCTGGCTCCTTCCACCGCCTATACACTCAAGCTGATAGCCGGAGACGACAAGGTGCAGCCTGTATCCTTCTCTGTTGCTCCATGGGGCAAAGGAAATGGTGACGGTGAAAACAAGGAAACCGATTAAAGGAAAGAAACCGAATTAAATAGATAATAACAAGATAAACGACAAGAATATGATAATGAAGATCATGAAACGATTGATGGGGTGCGCTGCCGCCATTCTGGCGCTGACAGCCTGCTCCGAGTCAGAAGACCTCCTCGCTGCATACCATAGCGATTCTAAAGCCGTGCACATCACGGCGCAAGTAGGTAAAGCATTTGCCGATGGCTTTACCCGCAGCAATCCGCTGGGTACTGCTGAAGAGCAGGCGAAATTCAATGAGAATGATGAGATTAGCGTCAAGGCTGATGGCCAGGATGCCGTGATTTATAAGCTCGTAGGCTCGGAATGGCAGCCACAGGGCAACAAGTTCCTGAAATGGGAAAATGAGACGATGAATTTCACCGCCTACTATCCTGCTACGTTCAATGGTACCATCAACCAGCCTACGGAATACAACAATGAGGCTGATCTTGCTGCCGCCGACTTCATGAGCTGTACTGACAATGTAACAAATCCAGGTGACAATAGTCTTACTCTCACCATGAAGCGTGAGATGGCGAGAGTGGTAGTAGAGATTGCTGACTTCAACGACCAGTATACGAAGAATGCTACAGTCAAGAGCGTAACCATCAATGGTAACATAAAGGCGTATAAACACGAGACCGACGGTAAGTTCTATGCCCTTATCAATCCAAACTCTATCCCAGGCGCCACCGCCCCCTTCCTCTCTCTTGAAGTAGAAGATGGAACAAGCAAAACAACAGAAACGCTCACCACCACCCCTACTTTCGTAGCCGGCAAGAGCTATACCTATAAGCTCAAAGTAGGTAAGAACAAGATTTCCGTTTCCGGTATTACCGTGAAAGATTGGGATAATACGGGGATAATTACTGAAGGTAGTAAAGCGGAACAAATCATCCCATACGTCACCTTTAAGGCAGAGGAATCACAGACTTTCAAGATGACAACCGCAGGAACTTACGAGATTAAGGGACTTGAGTATTCTGTGAATGGTGGTGACTGGAAAACTGTTGTAGCAAATACGGAAGTTCCTTTTGGTGGCGACAAGGGCGACCTTCGCTTGCGTGGTACGAACACTAATGGAACTGCGGATGATCTCTCTCTTATTTCAACCATCGAATTCACTGAAGCTAATGTGAATGTAGCTTGCACAGGCGACATCCGCACGCTGCTGGACTGGAGAAACTATAATAAAGTAGAGACCGGCAAAGCCAGATTCTGTGGTTTGTTCTATTCTTGCAGTGTATTAACCTCTGCTCCAGAATTGCCTGCTACAAAATTAGCAGATTTCTGCTATAATCAAATGTTCAGTTATTGTACAAATCTCGTCTCAGCTCCAGTATTGCCTGCTACAACATTAGCAGATTACTGCTATTATTTAATGTTCAATAATTGCAAGAAATTGTCAACCGTCACAATGTTAGCGCTAGACTCAGAAATTACATCAAAAAGTGATTGTGTTACCGCTTGGCTTAAAAATGCAGGAACCGACGGAAGCATAACCCGCACACTCAAAGTACAAGATGAGGATGCCTATAATGCGTTGGTAACCACTGGTGATCTTCCTGAAATCTGGAAGAAAGGCGCAACAAATACTAAAGTGCTGAATAAAGATAACGACGAAATAAAATAGAATAGAACCCATCAGATTACGAAGTTCCGTACGTGATTCAGGTACGGGCTGAAGGCCCAGAAGCTCATAGCCCAGGGCTGCGCCCTGTAGGGGCAAAAGCTTTATTAATCATCTGGTTTTAAAGCTTTTGCCCTTACAGGGCGACGAGTTTGGGGACCATGAAAACCCAGGGCGTTGCCCTGAGCTAGGAGCTTCTGCCCCTTCAGGGCGTGTGGGGCAAAACAGGGCGTGCGGCGAAAATTTGCAAAAGTTCTATTTATTATGAATTGCTCAGATTCTTAATGATTTCCAAAGGCAGCTGGGTAGCCTTGGCAACTTGTTCGGCAGAAAGTCCCATTTCCAGCAAACGTTGTGCCGTTTCTGTGTTGGCCTCATGTTTGCCTTCTGTTCTGCCTTTCTCCATGCCTTGCTTCATCCCCAGTTCCATGCCCTCAGCTATACCTTCACGCTTAGCTGTATCTACAGAATTCTTGATGTCGCGATATGCCATCTTGCTGGTCTCGTACTCCCTCATTTCCTGTGGAGTGAACTTGGCTATCTCGGCTTCCTCAAAGAGACGGTCGAAGACTTTATCGCACAGTTCTTTAGGGCGCCGGGTAAGTTTATAGAGGTTCTTCAGTGCATAGAGCCACTTCTCGTATAGAGTATCCAGTTGTTCCAGGGTTTTGTTGAACTTGGAAATCTCTACATAGATATATTCGAGCTTGTCGTAAAATACTTTGTGGGTAGCTGTGTCGCACAACTGCACATGATGGCGGATTTTCTCCTTGTCGAATGCATCCTCGTTCATGTTGAAGTTGAGCAGGGCAACGGTATAGATATGATTGAGTTTGAAATCCCATTCATTCCCCTTTGGTGCCTGTTCGCGAATCGGGAAGGTTGAGTAGAAAAGGGCGCGATCCTTGAAATACGTCTGGTAGGCGTTCTGCATTTCAACGATGAACTTCTCGCCGTTTTCGCCTTCGCAATATACATCAAAGATGGCTCTGCGGTCAGTATAGACATCTCCCACGTGCTCCGGGTTCAGATACGACACGTCCTTCACAACCTGTCTGCCATTAAACAAGCTGTTGAGGAAGCAAATGAGCAAATCCTTGTTCATTGCTGTTCCGAAAATTCGCTTGAAACCGAAGTCGGTCAGCAAGCTGATATATCTTTCTTCTACCTGCTTCATAATCATCTGTTTTAATATCCATGCCGCAAAGTTACGACTTTATTTTCATATCTGCAAGAGATTTCTGGAATTTCTTTGTTTTTCCTTGGGGGTGTTCTAAAGAAGCTATTAGATAGGGAAAATATCTCTGAGAAATAATAAAATATCTCTGAGAGATAAAATATTATCTCTGTGAGATAAAACTATATCTCCGTGAGATAAAATAATAGCGTATTGAAAAATCTTGATTCTTTGGAAAAAGAGGAAAAATAAAAAAATAAGACACGAAAACTGAAGGTACTGAAGGCAAAGTTTTTTGGAGTGTTAAAATAGGATTAAAAAGTAAGGAGAATGGACAAAAATGCTGGCTGAAGGACTGAAGGCACTTTTTCAAAATAATAATTTCATATCAAAAACTGCATTTTAACATTTGGTAAAATATATTGCAATTACTTGATAATCATATACTTTCATCTTTTTTACTCTACGCTGCATATAAAAATGATTTTTTAATTTCAGATTTCAGTTTTTTTTTGTGACCCTTCCTTCACAACCTTCAGTTTTTCAGAGGGTATCCTTTACTCGTAATTCTTTACAAATTCTAAAATCCTAAATCTGCGTTATCTGTGATATCTGTGGGACGATTAAAGAAACGAAAAAGAGGATGTGCCATGGACTCATGACGCATCCTCTTTTTTTTATTTACATTTCTACGATTACCTCGTGTTTGCCTTCCTGGCATGGAATGATGGTGCCTGCGATGGCCTTGCCATCAACGGTTATCTGCTTGACGCCCTTCTCCTTGCCTTCTGGGTTCTTTACCACGATGTGGTATTCGCCACCACGGAACTTGCGGGTTACCTCGTACTCATGGGCGGTACTTGGGAGACATGGATCGATGTTCAGACCCTCGTAATCCGGTTTGATGCCGAGGATGAACTCGCTGACCGTATACCACATCCATGCTGCTGTACCGGTGAGCCAGGAGTTCTTTCCTTCGCCCGGTTTGGCTGCATCCTTACCGGCTACCATCTGGCAGTTTACGTAAGGTTCTACCTTGTGCAGAGTCTGATACTTCTCTTCTACATAGCTTGGCAGAATCTTGGTATAATGGTTCCAGGCATCGTTGCCACGACCGGCTACGGTTTCACCGATGATAACCCAAGGATTGTTGTGGCAGAAGATGCCGGCATTCTCCTTGTAACCTTCAGGATAGGATGATATCTCGCCCATCTCTACATGATAGGTGGTATAGGCAGGGTTGTTCAATACCAGTCCGTGCTCGCACTCCAGACGCTCCTTGGCGCTGTCCAATGCCTTGTCGCAGAGACCGTCTTCCAGTCCGATGCCAGCCATGGTGCACCAGCCCTGGCTCTCGATGAAGATCTTGCCTTCTTCGTTCTCATCACTACCTATCTTGTTGCCGAAGAAATCGTAGGCACGGAGGAACCATTCGCCGTCCCATCCATGCTGCTTCACGGCTTCGCTCATTGCGTCTACCGCCTGCTGCATACGCTCGGCTTCTGCCAGGTAATCTTCCTCGGCTAGTCCGGCGATAGCGCCTTCATGGCTGTTCACGGCTACCTTGGCAAGCTGCTTGCAGAGGGCTACATAGTCCTTGCCGGTTACTACGAACAGGCCGGCAATCATCAGGCTTTCAGCCTTGCTGCCTTCGCCCTTGTTCTCGGTGGTCTGGAAACTCTCGTTAGGATCCCAGGAGAAGCAGTTCAGGTTCAGACAGTCGTTCCAGTCGGCTCTTCCGATGAGTGGCAACTTGTGCGGACCCAGGTTGTTGATAACATGGTTCATCGAAATCTTGAGGTGCTCGAAGAGGCTTACTTCTGTGCCCGGCTGGTTGTCGAAAGGCACCTGCTCAGCGAGGATAGAGAAGTCGCCCGTCTCCTTGATATAGGCTACGGTACCGAAGATGAGCCAGCAAGGGTCGTCGTTGAAACCGCCACCGATATCGTTGTTGCCGCGTTTGGTGAGCGGCTGATACTGGTGGTAGCAGCCACCGTCAGGGAACTGGGTGCTGGCGATGTCGATGATGCGCTGGCGGGCACGGGTAGGTATCTGATGAACGAAGCCTACGAGGTCCTGGTTGGAATCGCGGAAGCCCATGCCTCGACCGATGCCGCTCT
>ERZ773165.1611-NODE-1611-length-13092-cov-2.297078_pt1 | contig 13092 bp, 9 predicted proteins | sample MGYA00581003_ERZ773165 | MGnify/ENA primary metagenome ERZ773165 (study PRJEB29015, sample SAMEA2737817) | human gut metagenome | biome: human gut; feature: human-associated habitat; material: faeces | place: China | collected 2012 ... | reverse complement strand
GGGCGAACAGCGTATCCCCGGAAAAAAGGGCGTCCTGATAGGCAAAATAATAACAGCAGCCACCCACCGTGTGTCCCGGTGTAAACAATACCCGGATATGGAATCCCGCGAGATCAAACTCCTGCTCATCCTTCAGAAACACATCCGCGCGATAGGTCGTCTCCGCTCCCGCCCATCCGCTTAAGTTCAGCTTTGGATCATCGAGGGTCTCTCTCTCATGCTCCTCGGCATAGACCTTGATACCAAAATGCGCTGCGACTTCCGCAGCGCCCCCGGCATGGTCAAAATGTCCATGTGTCAATAAAATTGCAACAGGATTTAACTTTTCTTCCTCTATGATCTGTATCAGACGATCCGCATTTGCCCCCGGATCAATCAGAATCATCTCTTTCGTCTCATCATTGACCGCGAAATAGCAGTTCGTCTGCACCGGTCCTACCACATACTGTTCTACCTTAAGAGGCGCCATCTTTTTCCCTCCGTCTGCCTTTCCTGCTTCATCAGCCTGTCGTTCTCACAATATCAATCACGCTGTCGATCTGGCGCAGCTTATCAATCACGCTGCCCAGCTCCTCCCTGCCTTTCGTGCTGAAGGAAACATAGATCGTCGCCACACCCTGTTTGCTCGTCTTGGAGTGGATCGCATCAATATCAATCTCACGCTCCGTGAACACTCTCGTGATGTCGACCAGAAGTCCGGTACGGTTGTTGCCGAAAATCTTGATCTCTGCGCGATACAGACCATTGCTGCCGTCCTGACCGTCATGCTGCCATTCCGCATCGATCAATCTCGCCCTCTCCATCTCCGGCAGATTGATGATGTTGATACAGTCGGTACGGTGAATAGAGATACCTCTTCCACGGGTCACATAACCCACGATCTCATCCCCCGGCACAGGAGAACAGCACTTGGAAAAACGCACTGACAGATCCGCGATACCCTTTACCACGATACCGCTCTTGGACTTCATGAGGACAGGCTTGTTCGCACCACTTTGCGCATTTGCCGCATTGTTCTCCGCAATGCTTGCCAGAACTTCCTCGTTGGTCATCTCTTTCTTATGGTCACGGTCGTACAGCTCCTGCATCTTGTTGACGATCTGCCCTTCTTTCAGAGCACCGTGTCCTATAGCCGCCAGCACAGAATCCCAGTCCCGGAATCCATACTTGCGCATAATGGCATCCATATACTCCTGCTTCTGCAGGCTGGCAAGGTTGATGCCTCTGGCTTTGCAGTAGCCGGAAAGCAGATCCTTGCCCTTTAAAATATTGTCTTCCTTTAATTCATTCTTGAACCACTGGTTAATCTTGTTCTTGGCCTGGGTACTTTTTACCACATTCAGCCAGTCACGGCTGGGACCCTTGGAGTTCTGCGAAGTGATGATCTCGATCCGGTCTCCGTTGTTGATCTTGTAATCGATGGTCACAAGCTTCCCGTTGACTCTCGCTCCCACCATCTTGTTACCCACGGCGGAATGAATGCTGTAAGCAAAGTCAATCGGGGTAGATCCTGCCGGAAGGTTCTTGACCTCACCGGTAGGCGTAAAGCAGTATACGCTGTCGGAGAACAGATCCAGATCGTTCTTCAGCAGATTCATGAATTCCTTGTTATCCGACATGTCCCGCTGCCACTCCAGGATCTGACGCAGCCATACCAGCTTCTCTTCTTCCTGTACCTCCGGCTTCTTGCCGTCGGAAGCCTCCTTGTATTTCCAGTGGGCGGCAATACCGTATTCCGCCACGCGGTGCATCTCAAAGGTACGGATCTGAATCTCGAAAGGCTGTCCGTTGCTGCCGATCAGCGTCGTATGCAGGGACTGGTACATATTTGCTTTGGGCATGGCAATATAATCCTTGAAGCGCCCCGGAATGGGTTTATACATTTCATGGATCACACCCAGTGCCGCATAACAGTCCTTCACCGTCTCCACGATGATACGCACAGCGAAGAGATCATAGATCTGATCCAGCGTCTTGTGCTGGTTCTTCATCTTCTTATAAATACTGAAAAAATGCTTTACACGGCCATCGACTTTGGCTTCGATGCCGGCATTCTTAATATGTTCACTGACTTCATCCACAATACCCTGGATATATTTTTCACGGACGCTCTTACGGACAGCAATCTTATCCACCAGATCATAATAGATATCCGGCTCCAGATACTTCAGCGACAAGTCATCCAGTTCGATCTTCAGTTTGCTGATACCAAGTCTCTGGGCGATGGGGCAATAAATCTCCAGTGTCTCCTTGGCAATCCTCTGCTGGCTCTCCGGCGTCTTGTACTTCAACGTGCGCATATTGTGCAGACGATCCGCCAGCTTGATCATAATGACGCGGATATCCTTCGCCATGGCGAGGAACATCTTACGCAGATTCTCTGCCTGCATCTCCAGCTTGGCATCTGACTGTTCTCCGTTGCTGCCGGACAGCGGAATCTTCTCCAGTTTGGTCACGCCGTCTACCAGAAGTGCTACATCATCACCGAATTCTCTCCTAAGATCCTCCTCCGTCATCACGGTATCTTCCACCACATCGTGCAGGATACCTGCCACGATGGTCTCTTTATCCAGCTTCAGATCCGCCAGAATGATTGCCACATTCAATGGATGGATGATATAAGGCTCTCCGGACTTCCGGAACTGATTTTTGTGAGCCTCGCTGGCGACCTTATAGGCTTTCTCGATCATGGAAATATCATCACTGGGATGATATTTTTGCACACATTGAATAAGCTCCTGATATAATTCATCCGGATTCACGAATTCTTCTGATTTACTTATCTTGTCATCATCAAAAATGACTTCGTTCTTCTCTTCTGTCATAGACGAAACAGCTCCATATATAATATTTTGGCAACTATACAGAGCTAGGCAAAACTGCCTCTGCATAGTTACTTTTTATTTTCCCTCGTAACAGATCGCTGACTCCAGTCGATATCTGCTAATGCGCTCACGGCCTTTCAGTCCTGCCAGTTCGATCAGCACTACCACGCCAGCTACTTCGCCGCCCAGAGACTCAATCAGTCTGATCATAGCCTCGGTGGTACCTCCGGTAGCGATCAGGTCATCCACGATCAGAACCTTCTGACCGGGCTTGATGCTGTCCTTGTGCATCTCAATGGTAGCGGAACCATATTCCAGATCATATGTGGCAGATACGGTCTCTCTGGGAAGCTTGCCCTTTTTGCGGATCAATACAAAGGGCTTATGATTATTGTATGCGATCGGTGTTCCGAAGATAAATCCACGGGACTCAGGACCTACTACCACATCATAATCCAGATCCTTGATCTTCTCCTGCATGGTATCGATTGCCAGATGCAGTCCGTCCGCATCCTGCAGCACACTTGTGACATCACGGAAAATGATACCCTTCTCCGGGAAATCGGGAATGCTCTTTACATATTCTTCCAACTTTTTCATGATTCTACACACCTTTCTCTTATTTAACGAATTATAGCTGCTTTTCTGCTACTTCAATCTGTTTTTTAATAAAATATTTGATGATCTCGCTTCTGGTAATAATTCCGATGAATACATTTCTATCATCGATCACCGGTACAAAGTTCTGCATCTGCGCCTGTCCCAGCAGTTCTTCCATATTCGTATCGATACATACCGGACGGATCTTGCCGTTCTGGATGATATCCCTTATCGACAGCTTCTCCAGACTTTTCATGGTAATGCTGTCCAGTTCACTGTTGTGGCTTAAGATATTCCACAGAAAATCTCCCTCACTGACTACACCCACATACCTGTCCTCGGCATCGATCACCGGTACCGCCGTGTAGCCGTAGCGTTTCATCTTCTCCAACCCCTGCCTGATGGTCATATCGTCCCGAAGAAAAGTAACCTCCTCCTTCGGGGACAAAAAAGATGCAATATTCACAATGTTCCTCCTGCCTGTTCTTTTGTGTCTGTTAATTTTGATCCTTAGGGTCGACCTCTTCGAAGGTACTGTCCAAGGCATCCTGCTCCTGTTTGAATCTCCGGAGCTTGCGCGCAAAATAAATCGTAGAAAAACAATCGCCGGCACCACTGAGGATCAGTACCACTCCCAGAACACGGAACAACAGAATCGCTGCTTTGAACGGATTGTAGATCAGTACCACTCCGAGAATGACGTTGATTGCCGCCACAATAAGAAGTCCCAGCCAGCTGCCGTAACCCAGTCTTTTCAGGTCAATGGCATCCTGCAGTTTGCTGCATCCACTGCACAGAACCAGTACTCCCAGAATAAAGGGAATCAGGGAGATGACGATCTCTACCTTGTACAGGACTACTGCTCCCAACACGATTCCGAGAATACCGAATACAAACTCATTGTGATAATAGTTCTCTCTGGCATCTCTGAGCAGATAGCAGATGATAGAAATGAGACCTGCCACGATCAGTACGATACCGATCAGATACCCCAGTGTCTTCTGCATGGTCTCCGGGATCACCAGTGCTACGATCCCTAAGAGAATATACAGCACACCGGTAAGAATTGCTTCCCATTTCAATTCTTTTAACATTTTCATATGTAACCCTTCCTTTCCTAAAACTCCTATAACGAAAAAGGGGCTCTCTGCAAACCTGCGGAAAACCCCCTTTATGTTCAATTTACTTTCTGCCGCAGCACTTCTTGTACTTCTTGCCGCTTCCGCAGGGACAGGGATCATTGGGATAAACCTTCTGCTCCTTCACAATGGTAGTGGAAGACTTCTGCTCTTTGTAGAGTTCCTTACGGGTCTCTTCATCGAAAATAGCGTTCCACTCTTCCAGATTGTACAGCCAGTCAGCCTCTGCCGCTACCATGTTCTTGTACAGGAGAGCCTTGTCAAAGCCTAAGTTTACCTCTGTATCCTCTTCCAGATCATCGAGAGGGTTCTTCTCTACCAGACTGTCGTTAATACCGTCCAGAAATCCGGTCATCGTCATCAGAGATACCTGATACTTGTCCGCCAGTTCCTTTACCGTACCCTTTACTACTTCATCGGGGTTCTTCAGAAGTTGTGCGTAAATCTCCTTCTCCTCCTGGAAATAAGCTGCCCAAAGCTGCTGCAGCTTGTCTTTGCCGGTTGCCTCATTATATGCTACTGATCTCCACTGTTCCATTAAATTCATAATTGTAATACCATCCTTACATGTGATTAATATGATTATAATAATATATAATAATACATCTCGTCCTTAAAAACAACAAAAAAATATCAATCGGGGATGTATAAACCCACAAATCCGGGACAGACTACTACTATCATCGGATCCCCTCCTTTGATCTTACGAAAGATACGATAATACTTAATCCTCCCCTTTTGAAAAGAGGCACCCTCCGGTGCCTCTTTTTTACAATGGAACTTTTCCTTCTTTGATCAGTTCAATAAAAGCATCTGCCACCTCCGGATCAAACTGGGTTCCTTTATTTTTCTCCAGTTCCCCCATAGCGTATTCCACACTCAGGGGCTCCTTATATGCTCTCTTGGAGATCATGGCATCAAAGCTGTCGCACACCGCCAGAATTCTTCCCAGGAGAGGAATCTCTTCTCCCTTCAGTCCTCTGGGATATCCCTTGCCGTCATACCTCTCGTGATGTGACACGACCGCAGGGATCACATAGTTCATATTCGGAAGATAGTGGATCATCTCGATGGACTTTTGCACATGGCTCTTCATGATCTCATATTCTTCATTCGTAAGCTTTCCCGCCTTTTTCAGGATACTCTCAGGAATCCCGATCTTACCGATATCATGTAATAATCCAGCCACCTTTACCGTCTGGATATCATCTCCCGGCAGTCCCAGCTTCTGTGCCAGCAGCACCGCATACTGTGATACATTGGTAGAATGCTGGAAGGTAAAGGAATCCTTCGCATCGATGGCTGCCACCAGTGCATACACCGTAGGTGCCACCTGTTCATATCCGGTCCCTTTATTCCTGCGCTCCTCGTCAATATTTCCTTCATATACCTGGATCCGGTTCTTGCCGTTTTGCTTTGCATAAAAAGCTGCACGCTTAGCCTTTTGAAAAAGATCCGGTGCATCCGACGCCAGTCCGGGATACCATGCCACGCCGACACTGAAGGTGATCGGCTGCATGACCTGTGGTTTGTCCAAGCCATTCTCCTGCACTGCATGGGTCAGCTTTTCCGCCAGTGCCACCAACGTCTTACTGCCAGTCTCCGGCACAGAGATCAGGAATTCATTGGAGCCGACGCGGAATACTTTGCCGTTCTCTGCATTTTCCTGCAATTTCTCCGCACACCATTTTAAGATCCGGTCTCCGGTCTGCTCTCCGTACAGATCGTTATACAATTTAAAATTGTCCATATCCATATACAGGAAGCCTCTCGCATCTCCGAGAGCGCCCTCCTTATGCAGGCATCTGTTGCAATAAGTGCGGTTGTACAGGCCTGTCAGTTCATCGTGAATAGATACCTGATATACTCTTTCATAGGCATCAATATTTTTCAGGCTTCCAGATGCAATATTCGCCAATTGTCTTATACAGTCCACTTCCTGATAATTGAGCTTATTTGCCCGCATCCGCTCCATATAGATAAACCCGCAGATCTGATTATCATATCTTAAGGTTGCGATCACTGTCCGCTCCGGCATATTATCCTGTTTCACCAGATCACAGATTGTGTCTACTTCTTCCTCACTTAACGGAATGTGTCCACTCTGTACCGCTTCGTGATACCCTTCTCCATTCGAATTCTTCTCGAAGATCCTGGCTTCACATCCGGGGATCGCATCGCCCAGAATATCATGCAGTGTAGCAAACAGCTCTCTGCGGCTCAGAATGGATGCCGCCCTGTCCTGAAATTGCCGGATTCCTTCCAACATATGCTTCTGCTTCTGATATAGAATATTATCCAGCCGCTTCCTGGCAAAAAGGATCACAAGTACTGTCCATCCCGACTGCAGGGCAATGCATAGGATCAGCCTCTGCACTGCAGCCTGTCCAAGGCTCCCTGTCACGATTTCCAGATTATAAGACAGGATCACCACCGGAATCGCTGCTACGATCACTGCCAGGAAATACACCGCACCTACCGTTGCCCGATACGAAAAATCAAACAGATACTGCTTGTACATGATATATACCATGCATATTGCCATCCCCACACTGCCCAACATATCAAAAGGAAATACACTTCCGGGCAGCATGCAGAGCAGATTTCCACCCAGAATACATACCGTTCCCAGCAGCAGCGGAAACAGCTTTTTACGCAGCTCCACATTTGTTCCTATCTTACAATGTGCCAGATAAGTGGCATAGATCATTACTGCGATCTCCATGGCAATGAGAACACCGGTTCCGACGGTTGCATGATACACATAAACGCAGGTGCCATCCGCGCGGTTCACAAGCTCAGGTGCCGGCAGGATCGTACCGCTCCTTGCATTTCCCAACACCAGCGCCAGCGTCAACACACCATATATGTAGATCAGGGCATCATGCTCCGTAATCTCCAAAAATCCAAACAGAAACACATACATGAACATCGGGATCGACAAAAGACCAAGCAGGGCGAAATTATGCCAGAAGGAAACTCCGGGAAATATTCCAAGTCTCATAAGGCTCACACTGCCCGTCCAGACCAGGCAGGCGGTCAGCACCAGCCGAAGACCACGAATTGTCCGGTTCCTCATGGTATTGAAAAAGCTGAACAACAGAAAAAGGGAGCAGCAAAAAGCTCCCAACGGAATACCAATATAGAGGTTTCTATTCCATATCGTATCCAGAAAACTCTCCATACTTAATTTTACTCCCTCATGCTTTATTTCCCTTACGCAGGAACGATATCCCCATTCGTCCCACATCCTCTATACAGCTAAGAGTTTACCACATTTTTCTCTTAAAGACAACTGCACATCCAGGATCCTCTGATTCTCTGATCCCCGGAAAGCAAGCCGCAGATTCTTCCTCTCCTCAATAAATTCTCCATCCACGATCACATCCAAAAGCGGCAGAAGCTCTGTGATCACCGGATCCCCTTCTTCCATCCAACGAAGCAGATCCCTGTCAAAATGATATCCCGTATAGCACCAAATGGTCTTCTGCGGATATCGCTCTCTTACTTTCTTCACCAGAGAAAGTACGGCTCCTCTGTTCTCAGGCTCCATGGGTTCCCCTCCCAGTAAGCTCAAGCCCCGGATATAGTCCGGGGCCAGTGCCTGCAGAATCTCTTGCTCTGTTTCCTCTGTGTAAGCCTGTCCGTAATGGAAGTCCCAGGCTTCGCTGTTAAAGCATCCCTTACAATGATGGGTACAGCCGCTGACGAACAGCGACACTCTCACACCGGGACCGTTTGCCACATCTGTTTTCTTGATCGTTGCATAATTCATAGGACATTTCCTTCCCTTGTACTATCTGCACATTACAGATGAAGAACTCTTGCCTTGATCTCCTTGGTCTTGCCGGCATTCCAGAAGTTCTCTCCCAGATAACCGCAGGTTCTTCTGGTGACATTCATTTTCGCATGATCCTTGTTGTGACACTGAGGGCACTCCCATTCCATATTATCATTGATCATGATCTCACCATCATAGCCACATACCTGACAGTAATCGGATTTGGTATTGAACTCTCCGTACTGGATATTGTCATAGATGAAGCGGATCACTTCCTCGATGGCTTCCACATTATTGGTCAGGTTCGGTACTTCCACGTAAGAGATAGCTCCGCCCAACGACTTATTCTGGAACTCACTCTCGATCTTGAACTTGGTGAAAGCGTCGATCTTCTCCCGGACATCCACATGATAGGAATTTGTGTAATATCCCTTATCGGTGACATTGGAAATATCACCGTATTTTTCCCGGTCGATCCTTGCGAAACGATAACACAGTGTCTCAGCAGGAGTTCCGTAGAGGCTGAATGCAATACCGGTCTCCTCTTTCCATTTTGCGCAGCGTTCCTTCATATAATCCATGACACGCAGGGCGAATTCCTTGCCGGGCTCCACAGTCTGGCTGCAGCCCTTCATCAGATAGGTCATCTCATACAATCCGATATATCCCAGAGACATGGTGGAATAACCGTTGTGCAGGTATTTATCGATGGTCTCACCCTTCTTCAGACGGGCGATAGCGCCGTACTGCCAGTGGATGGGGCTCACATCGGATACCACGCCCTCCAGTGCCTTATGACGGCACATCAGTGCTTCATAGCACAGCTCCAGACGCTCATCCAACAGTTTCCAGAACTTCTCCTCATTTCCTTTTGCCAGGATACCGATCTGGGGCAGGTTGATGCTGACAACGCCCTGATTAAAACGGCCTTCCCACTTGTACTCTCCGTTTTCATCCTTCCATGGAGACAGGAAGGAACGGCAGCCCATCGGCGCTTTGAAGGAGCCGGTGATCTTCACGATGTTCTCGTAGAAGATGACGTCCGGGTACATGCGCTTGGTGGCGCATTCGAGGGCCAACTGCTTCAGGTCGTAGTTCGGGTCGCCCGGATCGGCGTTCACACCGTGCTTGATGGTGAAGACGAGCTTCGGGAAGATGGCGGTGTGATGCTCGGAACCAAGGCCGCGGATGCGGTTGAGGAAGATGGCGCGCTGGATTTCGCGCGCGAACCAGTCGGTGCCGAGACCGAAGCCGACGGTCACGAACGGGGTCTGGCCGTTGGACACACGGTTGGAATTGATCTGGTATTCCATGGTCTGCATGGCGTCGTAGATGGCCTTGCGGGTCTGGATCTTCGCCCAGATCTCACGCAGCTGCTGCAGACGGTCGGACGTCTTGTCGAACGGCTCGTCCATCGGCAGTGCCGGACGGTCCTTTTCGAAATGCAGGCGCTTCGGCTCGACGGCCTTGGCCATGCGCACCTGACGTTCGGCGATCTCGATCGGCAGATCGTCGGGCATGATCTCGTGGGCCTGCTCAAGGAACTTGTCGTAGTCCTTCTTGGCGTATTCGGCGAAATGCTCGTCGGCGCGGTTGGCGGTCTGTCCGCCGTACTGGCTGGAGGCCACGTCCTTCATGATCTGGGTGATCTGCGTGGCGGCGATGGAGATGCTGTTCGGCGAACCCATCGGCGCGTTGCCGAGGGTGAAGCCATTGGCCAGCATGTCCCAATAGTTCGGCAGCGAGCAGTTGGACTGCGCGGTGAACGGCGAGTAATCGGCGTCGTGGAAGTGGATGTCGCCCTTCATGTGGGCGTTGGACACCGCGTCCGGCAGCATGGAGAAGGCGGACGCCTTGGACACCGCGCCGGCCAGCAGGTCACGCTGGGTGGAGTAGACGTTGGAGTCCTTGTTGGCGTTCTCACGCACCAGAGCCTCGTCGCGGTCCACCAAGCGGCGCACGGCCTCGTTGATGTCTGTGGCCTTGGCGCGCTCGATGTCCTTGTTCAGACGGTAGTTGGTGTAGGTGCGGGCCACGTCGTACAGATGGTCCTCGATGAGCCCATGCTCCACGAGGTTCTGGATGTCCTCGATCTTCGCCGGACCATTGTAACGGTCCTTGATTTCGGCCTCGACCTGATTGGCGATGTCGCGAATCAGCCGTTCCTCCTGAGGACCGATTTTCTTGTCGAGGTCGGCGAAAGCCGATTTCACCGCGCTGATGATGTTGATCGGATCGAAATCGACCACACGCCCGTCGCGCTTCTCGACAAGCACCTTGACCATTTCCGGCGCGTTCTCGGTTTCGGTCGCAACGCCTTCCAGAGTCTGGGTTTCCATGTATATTTCCTTTCCGGGCCGGACCCATCCGGCCAGGTTTCATGCTTCGTCCGCATGCCCGTTCGTATCTACAGATGCACACTCTACGCCAAGGTCGGCACTAAATGTAGTGTCACCACGCCGCTAGAGAAACTATATATTCTACTTTTGGCGAGATTTCGCCATTTTTTGCCTTGTGTGACAAAAGTAACGATTTCATCTCGGAGTGTCGTTTTGACACAGCCCCACACACCGTACTATCTTCACGCACGGAGCATTCGCAACACTCGAACATATGTTCCATTTGTCCGCAAGATGATGGAATCTTGACTTATGACTTGGAACCCGGATTACAACCCACCGACGGCACAGCGGACGTCGAAGCCGCTGCCCCGTCTGGCGTCGGAAACCACCGCCGACAACCCTTGGCCGGTGAGCCTGCTCAGCGAGAAGTTCTACACGGCGGTCGAACGTTGGCCCTCCGTATGGGTGGCCGGGCAAATCACGCAGATCAACACGCGTCGTCAGGGAAGCGCCTACATCACGCTGCGCGACGACCAGCAGGACATCGCTATGGAAGTCAACGGCTTCGGACGGTTCGCCGCGGCGGCGGCGCCGTTTGTGCAGGGCGACCGTGTCATCATCCACGGCAAGCCGAACGTGTGGATGAAGCGCACGTCGCTGTCGTTGCGCGGCGACGCGATCATCACGGCCGGCGCGGGCGGCAGTCTGAAGGCCATGATCGACGAGCTACGCAAGAAGCTTAAGGGAGAAGGTCTGTTCGACGCCGATCGCAAGAAGCCGTTGCCGGAATTTCCGCATTGCATCGGCTTGATCTGCGCGCCGCAGGCACGTGCGGAAGGCGACGTCATCACCAACGTGCGTCTGCGTTGGCCCGTCGTCGGCTTCAAGGTGACGCATGTGCACGTGCAGGGCGAGCAGTGCCCGTCGGACGTGGTAGCGGCCATCCGGCAGCTGGATGCCGATCCAGATGTGGATGTGATCATCGTGGCGCGTGGCGGCGGCGCTTTCGAAGATCTGATTGGCTTTTCCGATGAGAACGTGGTGCGCGCCGCGGCGGCGGCCCACACTCCCCTGATTTCCGCCATCGGGCATGAGGACGATTGGACCCTGCTGGATTTGGTGGCCGACCTCAGGGCCTCCACGCCGACCGACGCAGCGAAGAAGGTCGTGCCGGACGTGCATGAGCAGATGCAGCTGATTCAGGTGAACCTGGACCGCATGCGCGTGCGCATCGACGCCACCGTCTCCAACGAGACCAGGCTTATCGAAGGCTACGCGAACCGTCCAAGCCTCACCCAGCCGCTCACCATGTTGGAACCGCATCAGCGTTTCCTTGATGACGCACGCACAAGAATGCGGATCGGTCTGACCCGTATTCTTGACGACGCGAGCCTGACCATCGAGAAAGCGCACGCGTCGCTGACCGCGCTGAGTCCGCAATCCACGCTTGACCGCGGGTACGCGGTGGTGCAATGCGCCGACGGGCATGTGCTTGACGACGCGGACAAGGTGAAGACGGGCGACCAGCTGACCATGACCTTGAAGCACGGCATCGTCGTGTCTGAAGTGAAAACCGTAACGAAGGAGTAGCACATGAGCAACGAAGCAGCACCGGCATCCAGCCTGACCGACAAGGAACGCGAAGCAATCGCGCAGATGCCATACGAGGAGGCGCGCGACAAGCTCATCCAGGCCGTGCAGGCGTTGGAGGCGGGCGGCCTGAACCTCGACCAGTCCATGCGGCAGTGGGAGATCGGCGAGGCGTTGGCCAAGCGCGCGCAGAGCCTGCTTGGCGAGGTCCGAGCCAAGCTCGACGCCGCGCAGGCAGAGCAGGCCACCGCGGCCAACACCGCAGGCACGCAAGACAATCTGGCCTGAGCATCCGTCGCGGCACAGCCGCTCCCCTCACCTACGGACGTTCCACCGGAACGTCCGTCAAACGGCTTGAGCCCGAACAATCAGGTCCGATTACCCGTCATGTCGAGTCCATATTGTGTGTACAATGGTGACTCGTTGCCTCAGTAGCTCAGTGGATAGAGCACTTCTCTCCTAAAGAAGGTGTCGTAGGTTCGATTCCTATCTGGGGCACTTTTTCATATCCCCGTACATTGTCGGCGCGCATCGCCATCGGCAGCATCCAAGATCAATCGCACGTCCGCAATCCGGACAACACCATCTCACCGCCACCCTCCAGCACAGGCACAATGACCCTCCCTCTGTTATAGTGGCAAACGGATACTTAAGCGGTTGAGTGAATGTATCCAAAAGGTTCCCCCTTCTGCTATGGAAGCATCGGAAAGCAACCGCACAACCCATACATCACCTTTGGAAGACCAAGGGATCAGCATGCAAGACATACCATATTTCTCTATTGTGGAACGGCTGGCGCACACGAATCCGGTAGG
>ERZ773165.1610-NODE-1610-length-13095-cov-90.427071_pt1 | contig 13095 bp, 9 predicted proteins | sample MGYA00581003_ERZ773165 | MGnify/ENA primary metagenome ERZ773165 (study PRJEB29015, sample SAMEA2737817) | human gut metagenome | biome: human gut; feature: human-associated habitat; material: faeces | place: China | collected 2012 ... | reverse complement strand
CGATTACCGGTTTCTGCGCCTTCACACACTTAGAGATGATGCGGCGCTGGATGCCAGGAATTCTCTCGATTGGCACCTCGATACCCAAGTCACCACGAGCAACCATGATACCATATGAAGCTTCGATAATATCATCGATGTTATCTACACCCTCCTGGTTTTCTATCTTGGAAATAATCTTGATATCACTGTGATGTTCATCCAAGATATTCTGAACAGCCTTTACATCTGCTGCATTACGTACGAAAGAGTGAGCGATAAAATCAATATCCAATTCTATAGCAAGGAGGATATTCTTACGGTCCTTTTCTGTCAACGCAGGCAAATCAATATGTTCGCCAGGTACATTCACGCTCTTATGTGAACCTAAGAAACCCTCGTTCTGAACTTCAGCTACGAGCATCGGGCCCTGATTATCAATGACCTTCATATCAAGTTCACCATCATCGAAGAGCAAATCATCACCCACTTTCACATCAGCAGCGATATCAGGATAGCTCAGATTGATAATGTCATGAGAAGTATCCATCTCAGGACGACCAAAAATCTTGACTACATCACCCACATTATAATGAATAGGCTCTGCTACACCTGTGGTACGCACCTCTGGTCCTTTGGTATCAATCATAATACCAATGTGAGGAGACACGGCTCTTACATTCTTGACAATTGTGCGAATACCTTCTTCTGTAGCATGTGCAGTATTCATACGAACGACGTTCATGCCTGCAAAAAACAATTTGCGGATGAAATCCTGATCACAACGACGATCACTGATCGAAGCGACGATTTTTGTTTGTTTCATATCCTTTATTACCTTATTCTTGTTCTCAAATTTTCCTCTAGAAAGACACGCTCTCTGCAATTTGACTGCAAAGATACTGCAAAAGCAAGACAATACAAAATTAAAAAGATTTTTTTTTGTTTTTTTATTGAGAAACTTCCAATATCATTCCAGAAGTATTGCTTTGAGCGGGTCTAAACAAAATTTTAACCTGATACTGATAACTGAAATTACGAATTGCAATTTATCTCGTTTTTAAATATCCAAGTCGGGAGCCTTTTCTGCACCAGCAGCAGCCTCAAACTTAGGCATAGTCTGAAAACCGAATAGATTTGCGATGATGGCAGTAGGCATCTTACGTACTTTCATATTATACTGTTGCACAGCATCATTATACTTGCGACGTGCCTCGCTGATTCGGTTTTCTGTACCTTCCTCCTGTATCTGAAGAGATCTAAAATTATCAACCGCCTTCAGATCCGGATACTTTTCCGCTACCACCATCAATTTGGAGAAAGCATTCGCCAATTCACCCTGAGCATCAGAATAAGCCTTCAACTTTTCAGGAGTCAGGTTGTTTGCATCAAGTTTCACCTGGCCAACTGCTGCACGTGCTTTGGTCACGGCTTCAAATGTTTCCTTCTCATGTTTAGCATAAGCCTTCACGATTTTAACCAACTGAGGCATCATGTCTGCACGGCGCTGATATTGAGTCTGCACATTAGCCAGTTCAGTAGTAGCCTGCTCCTGTACTCCAATGATGCCATTATAAGAACTTAAACCCCATAGTACCAGAAGTACTACGACACCCAAGATAATCCATCCTGTTTTTTTCATAACTTTCGAAATTTTATATGATAATTAATACTATATTTATTTCACGTGAAAATATTTTCTTTCCCTACAACCTTGATTTACCATCCACCGCCGGAGCCACCTCCGCCAAATGAACCGCCACCGAAAGAACCTCCAGAGAAGCCGCCACCAGAAGAACTGCCTCCCGAGAAGCCACCTCCGCCACCCAGAAAGAACGGAGGAAACCAATCATCATCATGTCTTTTATGCTGACGAGAGGATTTACCGGAAGATGGCTTTTTCTTGATAACGCCGCATTCCTCCAATATATACCTTATTAATAAATATAGGGGAATGCCGAAACAGATGATAAGAAAAAAGATAATAAATCCCCATTCATCCTCTCCTAAAGGACCATCATCCACATCCGGAATACCAGTTCTACCACTTTTCACCTTATTATATATAGAGCGGCTTACGGTAACAACTGCCATACCCGGCTGATTCAGACGCATATACTTCACGATGCATGCTCTGGCAATATCATCACAATCCACATCAGTCAATTCTCCTTCCAGTCCCATACCGGGAGCAATAAAGTACTTATGATCCTCCACGGCAATCACCATGACAAGTCCCCTTCGAGTTTTCTTGTAACCAATACCATACTTTTCACCGATATCCTGTGACATACGGAATGCATCCTGATCCTTTACATGCCCAACAATGACCAAGACATTCTGAACGCCACATTCCAGATTTAATTTCTGAAGATAAAAATTAGCAGAATCCTTCTGTTCCTTAGATAGATAACCATCTGGATCAGAAACATATTGTGTAGAATCCTTGAGATATGGAATCGGCACATTCTCTGCACTCCACTCGCGATGAGCAAATGAAGAAGATACCACCGAAACAATAACCAAGAGCAATATAAAAAAACGCTTAAATCTCATTATTTTTCCAATTTTGGTACAAAAATACACAATAAAAACCTTATATGCAAATACTTAGGGCATTATTTTTGCAAAAATATCGCTAACTTTTTTGTTATGTCGCAAAAAACTTGTATCTTTGCACACCGATTTAGATTAATAAATAAATAATTATAGTAAGAATAACATGACTAAAGCAGATATCATCAACGAGGTGTCTATAGCAACAGGCGTACCAAAGAAAGATGTTGGCGTAGTAATAGAAGCATTTATGGATCAGGTTAAGACCAGCCTTGTCGAGAGAAAAGAGAATGTTTACCTTCGCGGATTTGGAAGCTTTAATATCAAGCATAGAGCAGCAAAGACAGCACGTAACATTTCCAAGAACATCACTCTCACCATTCCTGCTCACGACTATCCAAATTTCAAGCCAGCAAAGAGTTTTGTAGATTTGATGCTGGGTCAAGCTGTAGAAAATGAGGATTAATTAAGTCTTTGGACATAACATTTATAAATAACAATATTTTAAAATTTTAAAATCATGCCAAACGGAAAGAAAAAGAAGGGCCACAAGATGGCTACTCACAAGCGTAAAAAGAGATTACGTAAGAACAGACATAAGAGCAAGTAAGCTTTTATAGCCTATTTTGCTCCCAGTCAGTTCGTGACTGAGGGGGTATGTCAGCTCTTAAGTGTTGACATGCCCCTTTTCTGTAAGTACTAATTTAAAAGATTTTTTGAAGAAAATGACAAGCGAAGTTGTAATTGACGTCCAACAGAAAGACATCTCCATCGCGCTCATGGAGGATAAACAATTAGTAGAATATCAAAATGAGCCACGCGAGGCTTCCTTTTCTGTGGGCAACATCTACATCGCCAAGGTTAAGAAACTCATGCCGGGACTTAATGCTTGTTTTGTGGATGTAGGTTATGAACGCGACGCCTTTCTTCATTATCTTGATCTAGGAAGTCAATTTAATTCCTACCAAAAGTATCTTAAACAAGTACAGAGCGACAGAAAGAAACTTTTCCCATTCTCTAAAGCCACCAAATTACCAGACCTCGAAAAGGAAGGTAGTATACAGAATGTCTTGAAGACTGGACAGGAAGTGTTGGTGCAAATCGTAAAAGAACCCATCTCAACCAAGGGACCTCGACTGACAGGTGAAATCTCATTTGCAGGTCGATACTTGGTGCTCATGCCATTTGGAGAAAAAGTTTCTGTTTCGTCGAAAATCAAAAGCGGTGAAGAACGTTCACGACTCAAACAACTCATCCACAGTATCAAACCAAAAAATTGTGGCGTAATCGTACGTACTGTAGCTGAGGGAAAACGTGTCGCAGAACTCGATGCTGAGCTTAAAGTCCTGGTGAAGCGATGGGAGGATGCTATCGCCAAGGTACAGAAAACACAGCAACGCCCGCAACTGGCATTCGAGGAAACCGGAAGAGCCGTCGCTCTCCTGCGTGACTTGTTTAACCCATCTTACGAGAACATCTACGTTAACAACGAGGATGTGATGAACGAGGTGAAAAACTATGTTTCTCTAATAGCCCCTGAAAAGGCGGGCATAGTTAAACTCTATACTGGTAAGGTGCCTATCTTTGACAATTTCAGCATTACCAAACAGATTAAGGCTGGATTTGGACGAGTTGTCAACTACAAACATGGTGCTTATCTCATCATTGAGCACACAGAAGCTCTGCATGTAGTTGATGTAAACAGTGGCAACCGCACTCGTGAGAAAGGTCAGGAAGCAAATGCTCTCGATGTGAACCTGGGTGCTGCCGATGAGTTGGCACGACAGTTGAGACTCCGCGATATGGGAGGTATCATCGTTGTCGATTTCATTGATATGCATCTGGCGGAAGACCGACAATTGCTTTATGAACGCATGTGCAAGAACATGCAGAAGGACCGTGCAAAGCACAATATCCTTCCATTAAGCAAATTCGGACTGATGCAGATTACCCGTCAGCGTGTACGACCAGCTATGGACGTAAACGTAGAGGAAACTTGCCCTACCTGTTTTGGATCGGGCAAAATCAAGTCCAGCATCCTCTTCACCGACCAATTGGAAAGAAAGATTGACCGCTTAGTCAACAAGATTGGCGTCAAGAAATTTACTTTGTATGTGAATCCTTATGTAGCTGCCTTTATCAATAAGGGCTTCATTTCTTTGAAGCGCAAATGGCAGTTCAAGTATGGTTTCGGATTTAATGTGATTGCTTCACAGAAACTGGCATTCCTTCAGTATGAATTCTACGATAAGGACAACCAGTATCTGGATATGCAGGAAGAACAGGAAACAAAATAGTTACTGAAACCAAATGGGTTTTCTCATGCATAGAACAATAAATAAAAGCTCCATTCGTCACATGATACGAATGGAGCTTTTATTTATTTCTTAGGTAAAATGCGAGTGATAAAGCGCTCTATCGCTCTGGCACTCTTTTCATCCATTAACTTTTGAATATTTCGCAGTTCTGTACAAGCTTTATTCCTTTGCGCTATATTAGCTACCCGCTCAAAGCTATTCAATTCTTTGATAACAGCCATGCGCTCTGCATCAGAAGGAAGAGATTTCAGTTTCTGAAGTATTGACAGGATTTCTCCGATACGATTTACCTGCTTTTCATTGATAATCCAACGAAGCGTCATACTCTCACGTAATGCGAGCGCTTGTGAATAACCATTCTTCTCTAAGTCCTTCAAATCTGCAATTCGCTGGTCAAAATGCATATCCAACATTTTACACATATTAAACTCGTTCTGATAGGTAGAAATAATCTTTCCCTCTACCCTATCCTTTCCCAACAGTTTTTCAAAATGAGCACGGTTGGCAAGGAGTTTGCGAAAGACAGGAGAATCAGGAGAATTGATTTCAGATGAAAACATATTCCATGTGTCATCCTTACACAATTCCTCTATGCTTAGCGAACTAAGGTATTGATTGAGTACGGTATCTGCCTTTTGGAAATCACTTACCTTCAGCAAGTCAACTAATTTGCGTACCAATACTGTATTCTTTTCACCAGAGTTATATTTCTTTTCCAGTTCATTAATCTCTGTGGCACGCTGAATCGCATTTTCTATTTTTTCTACGAAAGTAATATTGGAGTTGAGTCTTACCGCCCCCATCTCCTTGCAGACCAGAGTTCCATCGGGATTAATGATGAGGAAAGTAGGATAAATACCCACCTTATATTTCTTGCCCAATTCCGGTCCTTCACCAACATCCATATCCCTTGTCAGAGAAACAAATTTAGGATTGAAATAATCACCACACTCCTGCAAAGGAAAGATATTCTTCATCATATACTTGCAGGGACCACATGTTTGAGTATAGCAATCGATAAAAACTTTCTTTCCTTCAGCCTTCGCCTTTGCCAAAGCTTCCTTAAAAGAAATATCTTCAAAAAGAATTCCTCTATTACTGATTGAATCCTGAGCCATTATAGGCAACAGGACATTAAATAAAGAGAATATCAGAAATATAATTTTCTTCTTCATACAATTACGATTAAAGATCATTTTCAAAAGTAGAACAAATACCACGCAACAGTATTTGTATCTGTTGCATGATATTTGTATGTTACTTTTCATTATTTTTCAGTTGTTGTACCTGATCCCTTGGCAATACCAGGGAGATCGATACCATATTTATCCTTCATGTATCTGACAACAAGCTCATATTTTTCACTAATGAGCGGATACTTCTCCTTCGGATATTTTTCATAGAACTCTTCTGGAGAGAATCGCATAGCTGCTCTGATATAGAGTGAGAAGAAATCTCTGTAAAAACCACCGGAATTATAATTCGGCTGCTTATAATAGGAAGTATAAATACTCCATAAAGATTCCTCTTCTACACCATTATCATCAACCCATCTGATAAGACCACGATTAAACACATAGTTTTTGTGGTTAGGATTACTTCTATTCAGACTTGAAACGAAATCCATTCCATCTCTCAATCCTTCAGGCTCTGGCAAGGTATTGTCCATTCGCTGAGATGTAAGGAACTGATTGATAAAACTGAATCGCTTTACAGCCATTGCTTCATTAGCTTTCGCTAATTCCGCCTTTTCTACATCAGTCTTATTCTCCTTATCCTTAAGTTCTGCGCGTTTCTGCAACCAATATAATTCCGTATTGGAAAAACTAATTGCCCAATAGTCAAAGCCATCGAATTTAGTTGGGGTAAAGCCAGCTACATCAGGGATATAAATTTCTGTACTACCTGTATCTGTACCGGTACCTGTTCCCGTACCAGTGCCTGTGCCTGTTCCCGTACCACCTGTGCCAGTTCCCGTACCAGTGCCTGTACCGGTGCCTGTGCCACCAGTACCAGAATCATCTCCTCCTCCAAGATTAGGATCTACACCTCTAAAGTCTTTCTGCAAGTAAATCTTTACAGGAAAATTCTTCTGAATCATCTCGGTAGAAGCGTAAGGGAATACATTGTTCTTAAAGAAATCTACATAGTAAGGCACTTCTGTACCTGGCACATCATCTCCATAATAGAGTTTTCCCGTACCTATACCCGTCCATTTTCTGTTCAAGTCGGCAGGAGTAATATCCTTATACAGCAGATAAACACCATATTTATCATGTATTTCTTTAATATCTTCATCCCAAGAATTGTTACCTTGAGGAAATTCCATACGAAGAACGGAGTAGTTACCCGATGGAGTGATAGGATCTTCGGATGGAGTGCAAGCCGTCATTGTGATGAGGCTCGCAACTGTGATATATATAAATCTTTTCATTCTTCTGTATTATTATCCGGGTTAGTATTATCAACTGTGAACTCAGAAGTCTCACCTATGCGCTTTGCACAAAGTGGATTCTGCTCCAGCTGATTGTTCAATTCTCGTGCTACATCAGGTATAGGAACTGTATAAAGTGGATCCTTTGCCTGAAGGGTATAGGTTGTCTTGGTAGTTGGTGTAGAATACCAAACGTGCTTGATTTCAGGCATACCCCAACGGCGCAAATCATACCAACGATGACTCTCGAAACAAAGTTCACGACGGCGTTCCTGATGTATATACTCCACCAACTTATCAATATCTGCTACATCCTCTGCCTTTGGAGCATAATTATCAGCAAATCTCTTACTACGTAATTCTACCAAAGCTTGAAGTGCTTCCTGACTTCCATTAGCATCCACTCCAGCCTTGGCGAGCATTGCTTCTGCTTCCATATAATTGAGATATGCCTCAGAAAGACGAAGACTTCTACCAAATACACCTGTACCACCAGTAGGTCGATAACTATTATTGACCTTCAATTTACCGATAGCCAAAGGCAGCAGTTCACCAGAGAATTCTTTCCTTACGATATAACGCTGCTTACGAAGGTCACCATCCTCAAAACTGTTGAGCAGTTCATCAGAAGCACGGAAATAAGGTTTACGAGGCAAACCTGTCGTTGGGTCTTCCGTAGAATATTCTTCAACCCATCCTGCCCAATCCGATACTTTACCATAAGGGAAGATGACCTCAGAAGATTCATCATAAGAATGATAATTGGTATAAATACGTGCCACCTGACCATATTCATTCTTTTCCGTTTCTACTGTATTGAGATCAAGCAACTTGAACCGCGAATCGTTCATCACCAACTTCGCATACTTTGCAGCCTCTTCCCAGTTCTCCATATAAAGATAGGTACGAGAGAGCAGCAGTTGTACCATTGGCAGACTTGCACGGTAATCCTTCTTCCATTGTCTTGCCTCAGAAACAAGTTTAAACTGACTTTCTGCCTCCAGCAAGTCTTTGACAATTTGGTCATAGACTGCCTTCACGGTACTGCGAGCCATCGGTTTTTCCTCTACACCACTTGTTAATTTCAGAGGAACACCTAAAGCATCAGGATTCTCATTGTATGGCTGACCAAATATATTCACTAAGTTCAGATAGTAAAAGCCACGGAGCGCATAAGCCTGTCCCAGGACATAATGGATATCTTCTTCTGAACCTGTCACAGTATCAATATAATCAATGACAGCATTCACACCCTTCAGTTTACGATAATATGTATAATACATATCCGTAGAGGTTCTACCAGCCTCTTTCATCATATTAAACATATCCGGCTGCCATGTATAGGAAGCCAACAATATATCGTAATTGAAATTATCTTCAGGTAATTGATAGAGAGTTGCAGTTAAGTCGTCATCCATCAAGGTAAGAAAATAATTAAAGCCACCTATGTCGTTACGAGGATAAGCCTCGCCCAACAAGATTTCATTAAGTGAGCGCACATCCTTTGGGACAAACTCACTTGTGGATTTTGGCTCCAGGAAGTCACCGCAACTATTGAGCATCAGCATGCCTCCCAAGAGTACCATTGTATATAATTTAACTTTTTTCATGATTGTCATTTTTTAGAATGAAGCACTAAGTCCGAAAGAGAAAATGCGTGGCTGGATACTGTTACCCAACTCAGGATCAAAGCCATTCCATTTCTTGCTGGCAATGACGAAGAGGTTGTTTGTACTACCACTCAAAGAGATGCTTGTAGCATGAATCTTCTGACAGATTTTCTTAGGCAGATAATAAGACACAGACAACTGATTGCAGCGGAAGAAAGAACCGCTCACAAGACGTGCTGTTGAATTTGCCCACATTTCATAACGATTGGTAAAATAGCCATCTGGTGTATAGAGATTGAGAATATCCGCTACCGAAGTATAGAGACCAGGTATGTTGGTATGCAACTCATCACCAGGCTGCTTCCATCGATTCAACAATTCCTTGCTGAGGTTGGACAGCGGACTTGGCATCTTGCCATAAGTAAAGGTAGAATATGGGTTAGGAAGGCGTTTCTTTGAACCCAAAATCAGGGCAAAGCTCGCACTTACCTGAAGATCCTTCCAGCGCACATGAGGATTGATACCTCCAGTAAAGAAAGGCTCTGATTCACCTGCATAAACCAAGAATGACAATGGATCTATTGTCTTATCCGGATTTTCAAACTCCTCTACTTGAGTACCTCTAAAGGTAGGAAGACCTGTCTCATGGTCAAGACCTGTAAAATCATAAGCCCAGAAAGAATAGAGAGAATAACCCTTACGCAAAGGGCGCTGACTGTTGCCGGCTACGAAATCACGATGGGTCAACTGGTCAACACGGGCTGTGCGATCATCCGTCTCAGTCTTGTTCCAGTTCTTGGAAGCATTAAATCCAACACTTACTACTAAGTCCTTGGTCTTGATAGGAGTGATATTCATTGTCCACTCGAGACCATGGTTGACGATGATACCACCATTGAGCTTCAATGTTCCCATACCATATTCCTCTGGTACATCTTGCTCGATAATCGCATTAGAACGTCTTCCGTAATACTCAAGACTCATCGTTACGGCTCTGAAAATTTGCATATCGAGACCGAGGTTCCAAGTCTTGGTACGTTCCCACTTCAGATAAGGGTTAGGAAGACTTGCGATGCTGGTATAGTATTCATTATAACCAGGAAGCAAACCACCATAAGAAGCTATCAATTCCGGACTGATGGAATTGACTACATTTCCCTGAATACCATATGTTGCACGGAGGTTAAGCTGGTCAAGCCACTTCACGTTGTCTTTGATAAACTTCTCTTCTGCTATCTTCCAAGAGAAACCGAACGAATAAGTAGGATCAAACTGCTTACGCTTATCCTGTCCGAAACGGTTGGAAGCATCTGAACGGATATTCATATTCATAACATAACGATTCTTCAGAGAGTAAGCAGCTGTACCAAAGAAGGATACGTAATTGGAAGTATTGTTGATACTACTCCATCCACCCTCAAAGAGACCTCTAAGAGCACCCCAACCTATAGACTGTGTACCTCCGATAGGCACAATATCCTCTGGAAGCGAAGGAGAGATCAAACTCTCACCACGCTCTGGCACATAACCCCAGACATTCGTACCCTTACCATATGTTTTGGAAGAACGCATCTCAAAACCAAACATACCATTGACACGATGAATCTCATTGAAAGTCTTGCTTGCTACCAGCTTATGCTGCATGTCAAGCGAAGTCATATTGGAATTATTATTGGTCAACTGACCGCCAAATGGCAACAGGGCTGCTTTATACAAAGCAGAACCAGGTTCAGCCTCACCTACTCCATAACCACGATAGTTGGTTTCAATGTAGGAAGTCCTTTCACCCTTATAACTTTCAGAATCGTTGGAACTATGAGCCATAGAACCCACCAACTGATAATTAAGCCAAGGAAGAAGCTGGAAATCAATATTTGCAGACACATTGAAGGTATTACCGCGGTTCTTACTATAACTGTTATCCATCTCATTGAGGACATTGTAGCCATAAGTATTGTTGGAACCAAGGGACTTGTTCAACTGATAAGTATAATATTGTTTATAGAAAGCTCGTTCACCATTTTCCTCGAAAGCAGGTACGGCACGGCTGGTATTAAGAGCATACGACTGAGGACTTACACCGCTATAGCCGTAAGAATTTCGTGAACTACCGCTAATATTAAAGGAAGCACGGATTCGCTTACTGAATTGCACACCTACATTCAGACGAGTTGTAAATTGATTTTGACTATTACCAATTTCTGTACCTTCAGAATTAGAGTAGCCAAAAGAAGCATTATAAGTTACTCTCTGAGTACCACCAGATACGCTGAGATTATGACTATGACTGAAAGAATTACGGGTCAAGAGATCAAGCCAGTCAGTATTCACAGTTTCCAATCTTTCCATCTGCTTCATAAAGTCGGCCTCGGAAATCATGTGCTTGTTAAACATAGCCATCAATCCCTCATAAGTATAAATCTGAGGAAGCGGATCACCCTGATAGCGCACACCCGCATCATACGCCTCCTTACTGAACTGAATACGCTCTTGCGAATTCATAAAATCAAATAAGTCGTAGTTAGGACGTTGACGGACAGAGAAGTTTGCTGAATAGCGGATACTGGTACGTTCTGCAGAACCCTTCTTGGTCGTGATGACAATCACACCATTAGAAGCCTTAGAACCATAGATGGCAGTAGCCGAAGCATCCTTCAACACAGTAATATTTTCTATATCCTGAGGGTTGAGCCAGGACACCTGATTACCTATCAATTCCTTCATATCAGTAGTCATCGCTGCTGTAGCATCGATAGAAATAGGGTCTTCCTGGATGACTCCATCAACAACCCAAAGAGGGTCGGTATTTCCAAGAATAGTTGCCTTACCACGAATGGTAAGCTTAGGAGCAGATCCCACACGGGAAGAAGAATTGACTACCATCAATCCTGCCACCTTACCCTGCAACATCTGGTCGATAGTCTGGTAGGCAGGCATCAGCACATCTTCACCTTTCAAAGTGGTGAAGGCACCAACCATATCCTTACGAGGCAAACGGCCATAACCAGTCTCCACAACTTCAACTTCCTTCAATTGACTTGTTGCAGCAGGAATCATACTCACATTGATGGAATTGCTATTGTGGTAACGTACCACCTTCTTTTCCATTCCAAGGTAAGTGAACTCCAGGTAATATGCCTTTCCTGGCTCCATTTCAGGCATGGTAAGACTGAATTTACCATTGATGTCAGTAACGGTTGCCAATTTGGTACCTCTCACTCTTACACTTACACCAGGCAGGGGATCCTGGCTGTCATCGGTGACGACACCTTTGGCAATAACTGCAGTACGGCGAGCTTGAACAGCTCCCTTTTGGCTTGTGTTTACATTGTTTTGAGCAAAGACTGCTTGTCCAGAGGCAAGAGCAAAGCACAAAAGAGATGTATTCAAGACCATGGTGTAGTTTTTTCTCTTAGAATTCATAGTCCCTTTTGTTTTAAATTAATAATTGGTACAAAGATAGCAAATAAAGTTAAACGAGCAAAACATTTTATTACTATTTTTTGTATTTTGCACGTATTTTGTCAGTTTTTCCTGTATTTTTATACGCAAATAGAAATTTCATTGAATTACATTTAGATTTCTATGGTCTTTTTAAAATATTTAATGATGTCAATAAAAAAGTTAATTTTAAATTCCATGTAACCTTTTCTATTACTTCATCGTCTAAGTTATAAGATAACATGAGTAATAACATAAAAAGAAAGGAAAAAATTATGATTTTAAGTACAACTCCAACCATAGAAGGTCACCCTATCCGTGAATATCGTGGCATTGTGACAGGCGAAACCATCATTGGTACCAACTTTGTGAAAGATTTCTTTGCCAGTATTCGTGATGTGATTGGCGGAAGAAGCGGTTCTTACGAAAGTACCCTCCGCGAAGCTAAAGATACTGCACTCAGGGAGATGAGCCAGCGTGCTGCTTCCTTAGGCTGCAACGCCATCGTGGGCATCGACCTGGATTACGAAACCGTTGGTAACAGCGGCTCCATGCTGATGGTAACTTGCAGCGGAACGGCGGTGATTATCTAAGTTCTGCATCTGAAAAAAGAACAAAACATGTCTGAACAGGGGCGGTAACCGCCTAAAAAATCGAGTTACCGCCCCTGTTCAGACATATTTTACAAGATTATAATATAGTATTAACAGGTATAAAGTAATTAAATAAATATGAAGTTAATTTTTAAATATTTTTT